>OIRQ01000444.1_pt1 | contig 9505 bp, 6 predicted proteins | sample 1586271 | NCBI WGS metagenome assembly OIRQ01 (sample SAMN02674970, study PRJEB24791) | human gut metagenome, SKBSTL043 | isolation source: stool | host: Homo sapiens | place: USA | reverse complement strand
CTCGGAGGTATTGAGATCTCGCCGTATTCGCGGTTCTCTGATGGTTTGCTTGACTTGGTGTGGCTCGACCATGTGCCCAATGTCGTCGAATGCGCGGATGCGGTGGCGCACGCCTACAGCGGCAAGATCCTCGGATGCAAGGTGTTTGGCTGGAAGCGTGTGCGCGATATCGAAATCACCCGCGCGCAAGAGGGCGATGAGCCGCCGGTCTTGATGGCGGACGGTGAATATGTTGGTCGCCTGCCTGTCAAGGTCGTAGTTCAAGACCGTGCTTTGCGTGTGCTGGTGCCGCCGGCCGTGGTGGAAAGCCAAGCCGCCAACACTGAAGAGAAAGTGCTGGAAGCCATCAAGCGTGATCACCGTGATCCGGTCACCGGCAAAACCGACACCTACTACGCGAAGCGCTCGCGGTAGTGCGTGCACGTTGGCCACGAGTGCGAATGGGAAGCGTTTGGATCATTCGGACTTGCCAATCTTGCCCCACTTGTATTTGAGTGCCATGAAGCCGATGCAGCCTGTGTTTACATGTATTCGTTCAGGTGCAGCGTCTGTGCTGCGACCTGTCTGATGACGGTGTCTTCAATGTCGGGGTGCAGTCTGATCAGAGAAATCAGGCCAACGATGAGCGTATAGAACGTCTCATGCTCGTTGGTGATGGGCATGCCATGCAATTTCTCGAAATCGCGCACTGTCGAATTGCAGATGTATTCCGCAATTCGATCGGCCACACGGTCGATGAATTTGATGTACAGTCCCGCGTTGCCGTCTTCGATCATGCGTTGGCTGAACGGGCCCTCATCGGTGATGAGGGAGCGGGTCAGCCGCACCACGTCGTCGAGTGCTTTCGAGATGTTGCCGACCTCTCGATTGGCGTTCCACTGTTCCAATTGCGTGATCACTTCGTCGATAACGTCGTCGAGTACGGCGTCCGCGACTTGGTCTTTGTCTTGGAAATAGTGGTAGAAGAGAGATCTGGTCATGCCTACGCGGCCCGCGATATCGCTAATTGTTATTTTCGAAAAGCCCTTTTCCAGGCAGATTTCGCGTGCTGCGCGCACGATTTGCGCACGGCGTGCGTCTCCGACTGTTGTTGCGGAAGCGTTGTGCTGTCCGTCCATGGCTCTCTCCTTCGCTCGAGTGGCGTCTCTCACCTGTGCGACACGTTGACACTCTGTCAATTTCTTGACTGTCCTCAGTCTAAAACGGAAATTGACATGATGTCAATTTTGTAGTGTCGCTGTTGCTAATCCCAGCTTAAACGTTGCCGCGAGGCTTGTCCCCGGGGACACGCGCTGCACTGTTACGGGCAGGCTGTGCAGCCGGTCTTTGCGAAAAAACGTGTCGTAATTAATCGGTAGCCTAGTGGCACTACTGCGGAAGGAATTGCGATGGCACTGGCACTCTATAGAAGGTATCGTCCCGACACGTTCGACGGCGTGATCGGTCAGGACCAGGTCACGGTTCCGCTGATGCGTGCGCTCGACGAGAACAAGCTCACGCATGCCTACCTGTTCTCCGGCCCGCGCGGTTGTGGCAAAACCAGTTCCGCTCGCATTCTTGCGCGATGCGTCAACTGTGCGAAAGGTCCGACCTCGCATCCGTGCGGCGAATGTGAAAGCTGCAAGGATCTCGCCACGGGCGGCCCTGGTTCCATCGATGTGGTGGAAATCGACGCGGCCTCGCATAACGGCGTGGACGACGCCCGTGAGCTGCGTGAGCGCGCTGGTTTCGCGCCGGCCCGCGACCGCTACAAGATCTTCATTCTCGACGAGGCCCATATGGTCACGCCACAAGGCTTCAACGCGCTGCTGAAAATCGTGGAGGAGCCGCCGGAGCATGTGATGTTCATCTTCGCCACCACCGAACCAGACAAGGTGATCGGCACCATCCGCTCGCGCACCCACCATTACCCGTTCCGCCTGGTGCCGAAGGAGGTTATGGGCCCGTACCTCGAGCAAATCTGCGAAGACGAGCATATCGAGGCCGAGCCAGGCGTGCTGCGTCTTGCCATGCGTGCCGGCGGCGGTTCCGTGCGAGACACACTTTCCGTGCTTGACCAGCTCATGGTTGGTGCGGTTGACGGCAGCATCGCATACGATTCCGCGGTTGCGTTGCTCGGTTTCACGCCTGACGCTCTGATTAGCGAGGCCATCGACGCCGTTGCCGACAAAAATGGCGAAGCACTGTATGGCGTGATTCAGAAGGTTGTGGTCGGCGGTTTCGATCCCCGTCGATTCGTTGAGGATTTGCTTGCCCGCGTGCGCGATTTGCTGGTGCTCACGTTGGGCGGAACGCGCGCGGAAAGCGTGCTTTCCGACGATGCGGCCGCCGAGAACATGGATGATTTGCGTCGTCAGGCTTCCGCTTTGGGATTATCTGCGTTGACGCAGATGGCTGACACGATCAATGCGACGCTTGCCAATATGACTGGTGCGATTTCGCCGCGCATGCGACTGGAATTGCTTGCCGCACGCTTGCTGGCCGGGCGTGAGGAAGGGGTGGCTGCCGTTGCGTCATCTTCCGGTGTGCCTGATTTTGCTGGCGATTCCGGGGCTTCCGCTGCTGCAGAATCGCTGCGTGGATCTATGGCCGGCTTGCGCCGCCGTACGACGAGAGATGCCGCCGGTGTTCGGCCACAGGATTCCACGTCGGCAATTGATGCTCCTTCCGAGCCTGTGAAACCGGCTGTGCAGCCGTCTGCGGCGCCGATGAATCCCGCCGACGCCGTCGCTTCCGGTGTGGCTTCCATGCTTGCGGATGTTCAGCAGGCGATGAATGCGACGTCTTCCGTTGCAGCCGCTGCGCCTGCCGCAATTCCGGCGTCTGCGGCAACTCCCGCACCTGCTCCGGTACATGATGACCGCACCCCCGACCAGAAGTGGGATGCTTTGGTGGCCGCGCTTCCTGAGGATGTGCGCGGTTATGTGAACCGCGAAAAAGTGCCTCGTGTGCTGTTGCGAGGCGACAGTTTGTGGATCAAATTCGACAAGGCGCTCAGCAAATATGCGTTCGCTAAGGGCGTGGCGAAGGAGTCGGTGGATGGAACCACCGAAGTGGTGAAAATCGTCCGCGCTGAAGTGCATAAGATGTTCGGCCCGAATGTCATGCTCGCCCCCGCCAAAAAGCTGGCGGACGGTTCCGAATCGGTGCCGTGGAGCAAGCTTAGCCCGGAAGAGCAAAGCAAGATCAACGTGCAGCTGGCACAGGAGCGACTCAAATCCGCAACACTGCTGACCGCGAATCTTGGCACCGCCGCAAGTCTTGAATCCTCCGGCAAAGAGCCGGCGGTCGAGGGCGCGCAGAAAGCCGAGGATGGCGGTAATGCAGGGGATTCTAACGATGAGGAGAGTCACCGAGCCGTTGCGGACGCAACCGCTGAAAACGATCCGTGGGCGGTCTCACAACAGGCCGCAGTAGCCCCATCGCAACTGGATGACGATCCATGGGCCGTGCCAGCGCAACAGGTGCAACCGCAATCGGTAATCGCAAGCGGCGTCAACGACGTGAAAGCGCCGGAACAACACACGAAACATGTGGCTGTTCCCGATACTAGCGATAATGTCGACCCTTGGGCCGTGCCAGCGCCGGTACCGCAGCAACCGTCGGAGGACGACGATCCTTGGGGTGCCCCCATGCCAGTTCAGGCAGGGCCGGCGGACCCCATGCCCGTACCAGCGGAACCTGAAACGGCCCCTAAACATGCCAATCACCAGCATCGCGCACCTCGGCAGGAAGCGGCATCTCCACACAACCAGCCGAACGCCGATCCATGGAACCAACAGTTCTCAGCTCCTGCGCAGCCGACACCGCAGGTCGCTGCGGAAGATGACGAATATTCCATGAGCGACGAATCGATCGGAGCGTCCAACGCGTTAAGCGTTGACGATCTGACACGACTATTCGAAGTGAAAAAAGTCGAGGATTTCGGCCCCGATGACGCCAAAAACCCGCGCAACATGCAGCAAAAGAAGAATCTCGACGATTAACGGCACAATCGCGAATCTTACGGAAACCAAGGAAAGGTGAACCATGGCACTGGCCTATGACGGCGCCATCCAACGACTGATCGACGCATTCGCGCATCTGCCCGGCATCGGGCCGAAAGGTGCGCAACGCATCGCCTTCTACCTGCTCAACGCGCCCGACGAGGAATCGCAGGCGCTGATCGACGCCATCACGGAAGTCAAGGAAAAAGTACGGTTCTGCGATATCTGCGGCAACGTGTGCGAAACCAGCCCATGCCCGATCTGCGCCGATCCGCGCCGTGATCATAGCGTGATCTGCGTGGTCGAAGAACCGAAAGACGTGATGAGCATCGAACGCACACGCGAATATCGCGGCCTATACCACGTGCTCGGCGGCGTCATCAATCCGATGGCCAACGTGCAGCCCAGCGACCTCAACATCGCCAAACTCATCGAACGACTCAAAGACAGCGAAGTCACTGAAGTGATTCTCGCGCTCAATCCGAACGTGGAAGGTGAGGCGACCACCAGCTTCCTTTCGCAGCTGCTTTCGCAAACCGACATCACGGTCACGCGCTTGGCGAGCGGTCTGCCGGTCGGTGGTGACCTCGAATATGCCGACGAAATCACGCTCGGACGTGCGTTGGCCGGGCGTCGCGCGGTCGTCTGACATTGCCTTCGTCGCATTTGCCACATTCGTTGCATTGCCGGCATATGCTAACGATCGTGCAAACGTTGCGCGGCGATCATGGAAGACCCGTGCGGAACGTATGTACGAAAAAACGTGCGGAGGATTTGCAAGGATTCCGTATACTGTCCCGTATGTTGGGCGTGCAGGGGCTTGACAAATCGAATTTTTCCTATAATCGACCAGCCTGCCTAGAATGGTCGGCAGGCAACACATTGAAGAAGATTGGATAAGTTGTGGCTCTCATCGTGCAGAAATTTGGCGGCTCTTCCGTAGCCGACCCAGAATCGATCAAGCGCGTGGCCCGACGCATCATCGAAACGAAGAACGCCGGCAATGACGTGGCCGTGGTGGTCTCCGCAATGGGAGACACCACCGACGACCTGATCGATCAGGCGCTCAGCATCGACTCCAACCCGCCGGCGCGCGAGATGGATATGCTGATGACCGCAGGCGAGCGTATTTCGATGAGTTTGCTCGCAATGGCAATTCATGCGGCCGGCTCTCACGCCTACTCCTTCACCGGCTCCCAGGCTGGTTTCATGACCGATGCCCAGTTCGGTACTGCGCATATCAAGGCCGTGAAGCCTGAACGCGTGCGTCGTGCGCTCGACAAGGGTTCCGTGGCCATTGTGGCCGGCTTCCAAGGCGTGAACGAGGGTGGCGACGCCACCACGCTCGGCCGAGGCGGATCCGATACCTCCGCAGTGGCTTTGGCTGTGGCGCTGGACGCCGACGTATGCGAGATCTACACCGACGTCGATGGCGTGTTCACCGCCGATCCGCGTATTGTACCGACCGCACGTCGTATTCCCGTCATCGACTACGAGTCGATGCTGGAAATGTCGTCCTGCGGTTCCAAGGTGCTGGCATTGCGTTGCGTGGAATACGCGCAGCGATTCGGCATGCCGTTGCACGTGCGCAGCTCCTTCTCCCACCGTCGCAACGCGGGTGTTGCTGCTGCGCCAGCGGATGGGCATCTGCGCCGTTTCGGGTGTTGCCGACACATGCAGCTGCACCGACGCGCCAACGTTAATCCAGCTACTGGCTGCCGTCAAGGTGAGTTTCGTCGTCTTGGGGTAAATGACAAGCGTCCACGTTGCGGAAATTGTGCTGTTCTCCGCGCTGACAGCGTTCACCGTTACCGTCGTGATTTCTGTCACGTTCTTCGTGGTCAGCACGCCGCTGGTCGAAATCGTCGCGACGCTCGCGGGACAGTTGAGCGAGTAGATGACCTTCTGATTCGCGGCATCCTTGGGCAGAATCGTCGCCTTGATGGTCGTGGACTGCCCGCCGCCGAGTTTTGCCGCGCCGCTGATGGTCAGCGACTTGACCGTTTTCTGTACCTTGACGGTGAACTTCGCGCGGACACCCGTGCCGTCCGTCGCCGTCGCGGTAATCGTCACTGTACCCGCCTTGAGCGCGGTCACAACGCCATTCGCATCCACCGTCGCAATGCGCTTGTTGCTGGTCGACCAAGTGACGCTCTGTGCGGCATCTTCCGGCAAAACGCGCGCCGTCAGCTGAAGCGTCTTGTCCTCGCCGTCCACATCAATGTAGTTTCTCGGCGCGGAAATGGCAACCGTCGTTACCGGGGGCAGAATCTGCACGGTGCGCGTCGCCGTAATCGCGCTGTTCTCCGCGCTGACCGCCGTTACCGTGATGGTCACAGGCGCGGTGAACCCCTTGCCAGCCTTCAAGCGCCCATGCCGGTCAATGGTCGCAATGTCTTTGCCGCAATCCACCGACCAGATAACCTTCTGGTTCGTCGCCGTAGCGGGGGTGATGACGGCGTTCAGCGTGATGGTCTTGCCCTGCGCAACGGCACTTGCGCCGCGGATTTCCAGCGTACCGACCGCGCTGCCGACCGTCAGGGTGATTTTCGCCGAACGGCCTGAACCGTCCGTCGCCTTGGCGGTAATCGTCACCTTGCCGACCTTCTTCGCCGTCACCAGACCGTTTGCATCCACCGTCGCAATGCGCTTGTTGCTGGTCGACCAAGCCACCTGCTGGGAGGCGTCCTCCGGGATGCATTTTGCCGTCAGCTGAAGCGTCGGGGAAGCGAGGTCAATCGTCAGGCGCGGCGCGGAAATCGCAAGTCCCGTCGTCACCGGGCGAATCGTGACCGTGTGGGTGGCGCGAATCGCGCTGTTCTGCTTGGACACCGCCGTCACGGTAATGGTCGTAATTTCGCTGACTTTCTTGGTCGTCAGCTTGCCGCTCTGGCTGATGCTGGCGATGCTCTTGTCGCAGTCCACCGACCAGACGACGCCTTTTTCCGTCGCATCCGCCGGCATCATCACTGCCTTGAGCGTGATGGACTTGCCCGCCGCGACGCTGCCTGCGCCCTCAATGGTCAGCCCCGTCACGCCGCTGACGACGCGCAGGGTGATGCGTCCCTTGACCTTGCTGCCGTCCTTCGCCGTGGCAGTGATGGTCACTTTGCCGGTTTTGCGTGCCGTCACCAGGCCGCTTGCATCCACCGTCGCGATTTTGCTGCTGCTGGTCGACCATGTGACATCGGCAATCGCGTCCTCCGGGTCGCACGTCGCTTTCAGCTGCAAAGTTTTGCTGCCGCTCAAATCAACATACGTCGTGGGCGCGCTGACGGTGATTTTTTTCACGCCCGGCGCAATGCACAGGCGGAAGTTCGCATAGCGCGACGGGTCGCTTTTCAGCGCCGCCGACACCTGCACATAGTGCGTGTATGTCACACGTTTGGTGGTAATAACGCCGCTTTTGATGGTCGCCAGCGAAGCATCCGCCGGGTACAGCGTCCATTCCAAATCGCTGTTCGGGACGGTTTTTCCGTCGATGGTGACGGAGAACGTCAGCTTCTCGCCGCCGCGAACCGTCTTTGCGCCGGAAATAACGACTTCGCCTTCCGCGGGCGGCGTAGGCAGCGGCGGCGCGGGCGGCAGGTCACTGCCCGTGGTGATATCCGACGGCGTTGTGACCGCCAGCGCTGTATTGCTCCATTGCGGCACAAGCAGCACCGCCAGCGCCAGCATCAGCACCAACGCCGCCTTTTTCATGCTTTGCTTCATGGTTCTTTCCTCCTACCAATTTCCGAAAAAGGGATTCCGCATTCTTCATTGTAGCGCAGAGCGCAGCCCTGCGTCAAGCAAATTTCGCCTGTGGGTGAAGAATTTACAAGTCACCGCCTTGCAAAGGCGTAAATCCCAATCGCCGCGGCAATGGACAGATTCAGCGAATCCACCTTATTGCTGCTTGGAATGCGCACAGGCTGCCCCAGACGGCTGAACTCCGGCGGCAGACCGCTGCCCTCGTTGCCGAAAATCAGCGTCCATCGGTCAGGAATGTCGCCCAACACATCCGGCAGGGACTTCGACCCGTCGAGCATGAACGGATAGAGCGCGTGTTCCGGGAACTGCGCCTGATACTGCGAAAAATCATCATAGACATGCAGCCGCAGCTGGAAGATGCTGCCCATGCTGGCGCGGACGGTCTTGGGGTCGAACACATCCACGCACGGGCGGATGACGGCGATATCCTGCACATCAAAGCCAAGCGCCGTGCGGAAAATCGTGCCGACATTGCCGCTGTCCGACGGGTGATGCAGGACGATATGCGGCTTGTCAGGGCGCAGGTCATCCTCGAACTTGCTGAACACCGCCGCCGCGAAGCAGTTATCCTTCCCCGAAATGCGGGAAAGCGCCTTGTCCGCCTCTTCCACGCGGATATGGTGCTTTTCCGCTTCCTCGCGAAGCCGCTGTGCGCCCTCGGTTCCGGCGCTTCGGCTATGCAGCAGCACGCGGCGGCAGCTTTCCGGGCGGTGCAGCAGGCATTCCATCGCCGGGAACATCCCCGGTGCGTAGGCATAATCCAGCTCCGCCGAATAGGTTGATAAAGACGGCATAATTGCCCTCCTAATTAGAATAGCGCTTCCACAAAGTCCTTAGCATTGAAGGGCTGCAAGTCGTCGATGCCCTCGCCTACGCCGATGTACCACACCGGCACTTCCAGCTCCTGCCGGATGGCAAGCGCAATGCCGCCCTTCGCCGTCCCGTCGAGTTTGGTCAGGATGATGCCGCCGATTTCGCAGACTTCCTTGAACGCGCGCGCCTGCGCCAGACCGTTCTGCCCCGTCGTTGCATCCAGCACGAGCATACAGCGCACATCCGCTTCCGGGAACTCGCGGTCAATCACGCGGCGCATCTTGTTCAGCTCATCCATCAGGTTCTTCTTGTTGTGCAGGCGGCCGGCGGTATCGACAATCAGCAGATCCGCGCCCTGCGCCTTGGCGGACTGGATGCCGTCATAGACGACCGCCGCGGGGTCAGCGCCCTCGGCGTGCTTGACAATCGGCACACGCGCGCGTTCCGCCCAGACGGTCAGCTGGTCAGCCGCCGCCGCACGGAATGTATCCGCCGCGCAGAGGATAATCCGGCGGCCAATGTTCTGGAAGCGCAGGGCGAGCTTGCCGATGGTGGTCGTTTTTCCCGCGCCGTTCACGCCGACAACGAGCATGACCATCGGCCAGCGCAGCGGCGGACGCGGGATGTCCATCTGCTCAATCATGATATCCTTGAGCATCTGCTTGGCGGTATCGGCGTCCTTGACCTTGTTTTCGCTCACGCGGCGGCGCAGTTCATCCATAATGGCGGTTGTCGCCTTCATGCCGCAGTCGGACATGAGCAGAATATCTTCGAGTTCCTCATAGAAGTCCTCGTCAATCTTCCTCGTTTCCTTCACCAGCGTATCGACGCGCCCCATCAGCGAATCACGCGTCTTGGTCAATCCTTCACGCAGTTTTGCGAACAGTCCCATCGTCATTCCTTCTTTCATATAAGTTATGGGAGACCCCAGAGGCGCTGCCTCTGGACTCCGC
>OIRQ01000442.1_pt1 | contig 9507 bp, 10 predicted proteins | sample 1586271 | NCBI WGS metagenome assembly OIRQ01 (sample SAMN02674970, study PRJEB24791) | human gut metagenome, SKBSTL043 | isolation source: stool | host: Homo sapiens | place: USA | reverse complement strand
GAATCCCGACACGTCAACTCCCCAAGGAGTTGACAAAAACATAGGAACACCCCCCTAAGAAATCAGATCTTAAGCGGCACACGGGAAACGAATTCGCGCTTCTCGCCTGTTATTGGATCGGTGAATCGTAGCACACGCGCCACTAATTGCAGCGGCTGGCTGAAATCGTCGTAGGGGCGTGTCTGGATGCGCGGGTAGAAGTCGTCACCCACGATGGGCAGGCCGAGCGAATTCATGTGGACGCGCAATTGGTGGGTTTTGCCGGTGCGCGGGTGAAGTGTGTAGCGGCAGATGGGGTGATTTCCCGGATGGGGACCACCCTCCGGCGCTTCGCGCCACCTCCCGCCAGCGGGAGGGAAACAGAGGTCACCGCGCTCGATGAGGGTTTCGGCGTTGGCCAAACCCGGTTCCTCGAATGCGGCCATCGTGCCGTGTTCCTTGGTGATGTGCGATCGGCGCAGCAATGGGAACGGGCGTGGCGGTTCGACCTGCATGATCGTGCCGAATCGCGGGCCGCTGATCGGCCGGCAGGGTGCCAGGCATTCATAGATCTTGACGGCCTGCCGGTTCTGGAACAGCATCTGATACGCGCCGCGGCAGGCCGAATCCCGCACGAACACCAATACGCCGGCGGTCATGCGGTCCAATCGGTGCGCTGGCGTGATGTCCGGCTCCCCCAGCCGCTCACGCAATCGGATCAGCGCGGTCTGCCGATACCACATGCCGCGTGGCATGGTGGCCAGAAAATGCGGCTTGTCCACCACGATGATCCGCTCGTCCTCATACAGCACGTCCATCTCAAACGGAATATGAGGCTCGTCAATCACATACCGATGTGGCTTACTCAACGGTCACGGACTTGGCGAGGTTGCGGGGCTTGTCCACGTCGTAGCCCTTGAGCTTTGCCATGTCCATGGCGAACAGCTGCAGCGGCACCACGTCAACCAGCGGGCTCATCAGCGTTGGGCAGGCGGGGCGCCAGAACACGATGTCGGCGTACCGCTCCGCGTCGGGGTCGCCCTCCTCGGCCACCGCGATCGTGTACGCGCCGCGCGCCTTGACCTCCTCGATGCCGGAGATCACCTTGTTGTGCAGCGTGTCGCGCCCGCGTGCGGACGGCACGATCACCACCACCGGCTCGCCCTCGTCCACCAGGGCGATCGGTCCGTGCTTGAGCTCGCCGGCGGCGAAGCCCTCGGTGAACGTGTAGGCGATTTCCTTGAGCTTCAACGCGCCCTCAAGCGCCACCGGGTAGCCCACGTGGCGGCCGAGGAACAAGAAGGAGTTGGCGTTCACCATGCGCTCGGCGGCCGCCTGGATGGTCTTGGGCTGGGTGTCGAGCACCCACTGAATCTTGCGCGGCATGTCTTTCAGGGAGTCGAGCATCTGATGAATCTCATCGCGGAACATCGCGCCCTTGACCTGCGCCAGATACAGGCCCAGCAGGTAGGCGGCGGTAATCTGCGCCACGAACGCCTTGGTGGATGCCACGGCAACTTCCGGGCCGGCGTGTGTGTAGAGCACGGCGTCGGATTCGCGCGGAATGGAGGCACCCTGCGTGTTGCAGATGGCCAGCACCTTGGACCCCTGTTCGCGCGCGTGGCGCAGGGCCATCAGCGTATCCATGGTTTCGCCGGACTGAGAAATGGCCACCACGAGCGTACGCGGGGTCAGAATCGGGTCACGGTAACGGAATTCGTGCGCGAGTTCGATTTCCACGGGGATACGCACCCAGTGTTCGATGGCGTATTTGGCTACCTGGCCGGCGTAGCTGGCGGTGCCACAGGCCACGACGATGATTTTGTCGATGGCCTTGAAGTCGTGTTCGTCGATACGCACTTCATCAAGGGTGATGGCGCCATTCGTGTCGAAGCGGCCAAGCAGGGTGCGCTGCACTGCGGCAGGGTCTTCGTGAATCTCCTTGTCCATAAAGGAATCCCAGCCGCCCTTTTCGGCGGCCGAAGCATCCCAATCCACGGTGTAGGTCTTCGGGTTTTCGACCACGTTGCCGTTGAAATCGGCGACGATGACCTTGTCGGCGGACACGCATACGGCCTGATCCTGGTCGACTTCCATGGCGCGCTTGGTGTAGGCCACGAATGCGGCGACGTCGGAACCGAGGAAGTTCTCCCCCTCGCCAAGGCCCACGACCAGTGGCGAATCATGGCGGGCTCCGACCACGATGTCCGGCTGGCGGCAGTCGGTGGCCAGAATGGTGAACGCGCCTTCAAGCATGCGGGCCATGCGGCGCACAGCCTTGAACAGGTCTGGCTTGCCTTCGTCCGCGATAATCTTGTCCACGATCTTGCCGAGCAGCTTAGCGGCCACCTCAGTGTCACCAGCATCGGCGTAATCAGGTAGAACGCCATGCAGTCATACGGATCAAACGCCAGCGGCTGACCTCTCCCCTGATATTTCGGCAGGCGCACCAGCTGCTGCAAATGCTCCCACGCGTACGCCAGCGAAAACTGTCCGTTCTCCGCCAGCTGAAATTCCGGCAGGTAAGTGTGCCCAAATTCCAGCGGATTGCCGAAGCGCAGGTAATTCAGCACCATGTAACTCGCGACAATCAGCGCAGCGGGCAGCAGATTCGCTATTTGCCGCTTCCAGCTATGCCGCACGCCGCTTTGGTTGAGCAGATACACCAGCAGCGGAAGGTACAGCGCCGCCATCGGTCGGCACCCGACTGCGCACGCCCACCACGCCAGTGCCCAGCCGCTTCTGCCGCGCTGTGCCGCATCTACCGCCATCAGCGAAAGCGTGAAGCACATCGTCTGCGCCAGGAACCACACCCAGCCCTGCAGGGCAATGAACAGATACCCGTTCGCCAGATACAGGTACAGCACATACCGCGCCGCATAGTGCGAGCTGCCTGTCATCCGCCGATAAATCCGCAGCGCATAGACGATGCCAAGCAGCGTCACCGCCAGATTGATGAAGTGATCCGGCGTATCCAGCCCGAAAATCGCCGCGAGCGGCAGCATCACATACGATGGGAACAGCGGAAAACTCACATAGAACTTGCCACCGTACTCCGCCAATTCCAGCCATGTGAAATTCGGGTTGACATCCAGATGTCCTTCCAGCCACGCGCACGCCTGAATGGTGTACGAGCCGTACGGGTTGTCCGTCGTCAGAAATCGTCCCGTGAACGCGCCCATCACCAGCAGAACAATCAGGACGATGAGCGGATACAGCGCATATTCCGGCGCAAGCGTCCGCAGACGATGCCATGCGCGTTTCGCAATGGTTTGCATCGTGATGGTCCTCCCTTGCTTGTTTTGTTCGCTGATAAGACGCAGTTCAGGTGAAAACGGTTCATTTCGACAAGCCATACAGAAAAAAACGCAGACCGCAAAGTGACGCGTACCGCTTCCGGCACGTCGGTTTGCAGCCTGTGCGAATTATTTCTGCTTGTCGCCGGATTTCAGCTTTTGCAGCGCCGCGAGCGCCGCCGCCTGCTCCGCCTGTTTCTTCGTGCGGCCCGTGCCGTGGGCGAGTTCCACCCCGAAGCGGCTCACGGCGGCCTCGAATGTACGGTTGTGCGGCGGACCGTCCTGCGCGATAATCTCGTAGGTCGGCGCCTCGCTGCCGTCGCGCTGCAAGAACTCCTGCAACGCGCCCTTGCTGTCCTGCATCGGGCGCTGCACGTCCTCCGGCTTCGGCCAGCAGCGGAGAATGATTGCCCGCGCCGCGTCCAGACCACCGTCCAGATACACTGCCGCCAGAATTGCCTCCATTGCGTCGCACAGCACGGACGGCTTCTCGCGCCCGCCGGTCAGCTCCTCCCCCTTGTCCATGATGAGCACTTCGCCGACGTGCAGCTTCTTGGCGACCTGCGATAGGTTCGCTTCGCACACGGACAGCGCGCGCAGGTGCGTCAGCTGCCCTTCGTGGCAATCCGGGTGACTTTGGTAGAGGATATCCGACATGATGTATTGCAGCACCGCGTCCCCCAGAAATTCCAAGCGCTGGTTATCCTCTGGCCCCATCGACGGATGCGTCAGCGCCCGCCGGAGCAGCGCCGGATTCTTGAACTGATACCCCAGTGCCGACAAAAACTGCTGCATCATGTAGACACCCCCATTTTTAGCAACGACACACAGCCTCCGCCGTCGTCGGAGGAGGCTGCGCGTGCCATAATTCGCGGATAACTTACTTGTTGGCGTCGATGTACTTCACGACGTCGCCAACCGTCTTGAGCTTCATAATCTGGTCATCCTCGACCGTGATGCCGAACGTGTCTTCCACGTCCATAATCATGACCATGACGTTCGCGGAGTCCGCCTTCAAATCCTCCACCAGACGGCTGGATTCGGTCACGGTGTCGGGGTTCACCTTCATTTGCTTGACAATCATGCCCTTCAGGGTTTCAAACGTAGACATAGTGTTTTCTCCTTTCAAAATGCGGGTAGCTAAGGTAACATCGCTTTGCAATGCTGCTTTTGGGTCACTGTGCGTCCTGTGAATTCATTTTTGCGACGCCCTTTTCGATAATCTCAACCACATGACCGTTCACCATCTTGATGGCTTGGTCAATGGCGCAGGAGAATGCGTGCGCGTTGCTTGAACCGTGCGCCTTGACGACTGCGCCTTGCACGCCCAGCAGCGGTGCGCCGCCGACTTCGGTGTAATCCAGCGTGTGCTTCAAGCGGCGGAGAGCCGGTTTCGCCAGTGCCGCGCCTATCTTCGAGCGCGTATCTGCCATCAGCTCCTGCTTCATCGTCTTCAGCATGAACATCGCGACGCCCTCCATCGTTTTGAGGACGAGGTTGCCCGCAAAGCCGTCCGCGACGCAGACATCCGCAATGTCGCTGAACAAATCGCGTGCTTCCACGCTGCCGACGAAGTGATACGGCGCTTCCGCCATCATCGGGAACGCGTCCTTCACCAGCGCATTGCCCTTTTCGTCCTCCGCGCCGATGTTGATAATGCCGACGCGCGGCTTCTCGATGCCCATCACGCCGCGCATGTACGCGTCGCCCATCACGCCGAACTGCGTCAGGTATTCCGGCTTGCAGTCCACATTCGCGCCACAGTCAATGAGCAGGAAATAGCCCTTGCCGTTGGGCATCAGCGGAGCAAGTGCCGGACGCTCCACGCCCGGAATACGCCCCAGCCGGAACATGCCGCCCGCCAGCACTGCGCCCGTAGACCCGGCGGAGACGAACCCGTCCGCTTCCTTGTCGCGGACAGCCAGCATTCCCATCACCGTCGCTGATTTCGTCTTTTTGCGCACGCCCATGACGGGGGATTCGTGGTTCGTAATGACTTCCGGCGCATCCAGCAGCGTAATCCGGCTGCGCACATCATCCGCGCCCGCCAGATACTTCTCGATTTCCGGCACAATGCCCGCCAGCGTCACCGTCAGTTCCGGATTCCGGTGAAGCGCTTCCACCGTGCCTTCAACTGGGGCCTGCGGCGCCAAATCGCCGCCCATTGCATCGACAAAAATTCGCATGGTTTCCTCCTGCTGTTCCGCGCTCATGCAACAGAACATCTTATTCTACCACACAAGCAGCGTCTTTTGCAAGTGGCAAGCGGCACACGGCGCATTTTTTCCTTCATCCGGCACGGCGGGCAGGCAAAATCAGCCTCTGTTATTCCCCATACGAAATGGTGAAAAGCTGATACCCTTCTGCTGTGCTGCCCACAACATAGCGTCCATCGAAGGAAATCTCCGGCGCGTACTTCATCACAAACGGCACGACGACCTCGCCATCCATCCCGATGCAGCCCCACAAACCGTCCTGCTTCACCGCCAGCAGCTCCTGTCCGGCTTGTCCCCGCGCGGCTTCCTCGTACTGGGTGGGCAGTTCGCCCCGCGTCGCCGTAAAGACGCTGATTTTGCCGTTCATCTCCGCATAAATCATCGGGGCGTTGTTGGTAAGACCCTTCCAATCGTTTTCCTTCAACTCATAATCCACCGACGCGCTCACCTGCCCGTCCCGGGTCAGGAAGCGCAGCTTACCGCCTTCCAGCGCCGCCTGATAGCCGCCCTCGAACAGCAGGCCCGCGTAGTCGCCGCCAAGCGTGTCATACATCGGCGGAACGATTTCCTGCCCCGTCATATCCACGATGCCCGACAAGCGATCCTTCTTTGTCAGCATATAGTCGCCGCCGTAATAACGCACACTGTCATACAGCGGCTTGCCGTCCTGCACCGCCTCGCGCAGCACATTTCCCTGCAAATCCAAGAAATTGCCTGTTTTCGCGTCATACCAGACACTGCGGGACACTTCATCCGCCGTCAGCGCGCATTCCGGGACGAACGCGAACTGCGCCGTCGGGTGATGATACACGCCTTGCTTGTAGATTTCCTCATATTCGCCGCGGGAGAAGGACTCGCCGGTGAATTCCGTGCGCGTTCCGTCCGTCTTCAAGTAAAAGCCGCTGCTTTTGTCCAGCCGAACGAACAGATACGCGCCGTAAACCTCCATGCTCGCGCCCGTCGTTTCCTCGCGGTTCATTTCCGCCATTTTCTGCGCGCCATAGTAGATGTCCCCGCGCACGACGTTGTAGTGTCCGCCGCCGAACATAGCGCGATAGTCGCTCTTTTCGTCCGTTGTTTCTTCCAGCGTCACCGCGACCACCCAGCCATTGCCGACATAGGTGAAATCCGAATACGTCATGGGGATCAGCAGCGTCCCTGCCGCGTCCATCAGACCCGTCTGGTTGACGCCATTTTCATTGGCGACTTCATAGTACAGCCCTTTCTCCTGCGCGCTGATATCCGCGTAGCTTTCCGACAGTGCCGTGCCGTCCATCGCCCGCAGCGTATCGCGCCAGTCCTCGCGGGTCACGTAGGTATCAGAGGCACGTCCCAGCGTAATGGAACGCGCAAACGTCTGCGTATCCACCAGTTTTGCTTCCGCCGAAGCCAGCACCGGCATGGACAGCGCCAATGCCGCCGCGCACAGTTTCTTCCACCATTTCATCTTCTTTGCTTCCTTTCCTCCGCACGTTCAACGCACGATACGTTGATTATATACGACGAAAGAAAGCGTGTCAAGAGCAACTACAACGTTTTCGCTGTTTTCGCTCATTCCGGGCTGACACTAAGCCCGACCCCCATGCCGCCTTCCCCAATATGGCACGAGACCCCCAATGACAATTGGTCACTGAGCAGCTTCATCCCCGGAAACTCCGCTTTCAGGCGCGCTTCCCACGCCGCCGTCGCTTCCGGTGAGGCACTCGATGCCGCCAGCAGCGTCACGCGCCCCTGCGCCAGCGGTTCGGCAAATCGCCCGGCTAATTCCGCGTGAATCGCCTCTATCATCACATCCTGCGCCCGATTCATGCCGCGCGCTTTCTTGTAAGCGCCCAGCGTTCCCGTTGTGAAGTGCAGAATCGGCTTGATGTGCAGCAGCGTACCGATAAGCGCCGTTGCCGTGCTGATGCGCCCGCCGCGCTTCAAATGCTCCAGCGTCTCCACCGCGACGTAGATGCACATGTCCTCGCGAACGGCTTCCAATTTCCGCTTGATGGTCGCGGCGTCATCCCCCGCGTCGCGCAAACGCAGCGCATCCAGCACCGTCACATGCAGCGCCGTCGCGACGCGCCCGTTATCCACCACGAACACGCGCCCAGCGTAGGGCGCATCCGCCGCCAGCGCCATTGCCGCCTGACACGAACCGGACAAACCGGAACTAATCGGGATATAGACCACCTCGTCGTGGTCGGTCAGCAGGTTATCCCAGAGGGCGGTCACATCCGCCGGGGCAGGCTGGGAAGTCGCGATTTTCGCGCCGCGCCGCTGATGCGCATAAAACTCCGCGCGGGTGAGCGTCTCCTCCTCCAAATAGCAAATGCCGTCGATGGTAAACGGCATTGGCAGCACCGCGACACCGAGGGTTTGCGCCATTTCGGGGGTGATGCTGGAGTGGCTGTCAGTTGCGATAGCAACGTTTTTCATCATCATTGTACCTCCGTGTATGATAATCAACACATTTTAGCACAAATGTGCGTTCGGTTACAAGCGATTGCAGTCTCAAATTTTGTTGATAATAGCAAGCGTTATCATACCATTTCCAGCATCAAAAGGCACGAGCAGACGGCGCAGTTGAATGCAGGAAAAATGGTATAAACACAAAAAAACACCGTGAGCGTACTGCCCACGGTGATGCTTTCTCAGCCCTGCTTCTGCTTGTGCTTCGGATTTTCGCAGATGACCATGACCTTGCCCTTACGGCGAATGATCTTGCACTTTTCGCAGATCGGCTTCACGGACGGACGAACCTTCATGTGCTGTTACCTCCTGTTGAAAATGATGCCACGAGGGCGAGCAGAATGCACCGCACGCCCGGATGCGTCTGATGCGATGTGCTTGTCACACAGTGCATCAGTTATTATACACCAGAGACCGCCATCCGTCAAGAGGAAAATCCTGCGGAAACGCGGCTTCCGGCACGGTTTCTTGTTATTTTCGCGCTGGTCAGGTCTTGCTGCGCCAAGTAATCCGGCCGCGGTTGAGATCATAGGGAGACAGCTCGATTTTTACCTTGTCACCGGGGTAGATGCGGATGAAGTTCATGCGCATTTTGCCGGAGATGACGGCGGTCACGATGTGACCATTCGGCAGCTCCACCTTGAACATGGCGTTCGGAAGAGCCTCGACGACCTTTCCTTCCAGTTCGATGACGTCGCTCTTGGACATGTCAGTCCTCCTTGTCGGCCCCAGCCGCGGCAGCTTCCGCGTGGGGTTGTTCGTTCTGCGCTTTCAGCGAAAGACCGTGCGCGGAGAGAGCCTTGCGCAGGTCGCTGTCCTGCAGATGCTTGTTCTCCAGCGCCTGAGGTTCCACGTTCACCACAATGGGCTTCGGGCGCAGATGCATCATCTTTTTCTTTTTCGGATGGTCGATCTTGCGGCTTTGACCGTCCGCCATCAGCACATGCCGATCGTCCACGACCTGAAGCACCACGAAATACCGCCCGGCATCGCGTCCCTGCGTTGACTGCACGACGCGCCCCGGTTCCATCGTCAGGCGATTCATCATTTGTCCTCCCATTTGAAGTCGGGATAGGTGAGGATTTCCGGCAGACCGTCCTCATTGATGGCGATGGTATGCTCGTAGTGGGATGTCAGGCTGCGGTCGCGTGTGCGGTAGCACCACTGGTCTGCGTCGCAGGTGATGTGCCAGTCGCCGGCGGAGATCATCGGCTCAATGGCGATGGTCATGCCCTTGCGCAGGCGAAGGCCGCGATCCGGCGTGCCGTAATTGAACACCGGCGGATCTTCGTGCATTTCGCGCCCAATGCCGTGACCGGTCAGGTCGCGGATGACGCCATAGCCGTTGCTTTCAGCCACCTGCTGCACCGCGTGACCCACGTCACCCAGCCGCTTGCCCGCGATGGCCTGCCGTGCGCCCGCAAAAAAGCACTGCTCCGTGACGTCAATCAAGCGCTGCGCTTCCGGCGAAATTTCGCCAATGCCCATCGTGAAGGCACTGTCGGCTTGCCAGCCGTCCAGCACCAGACCGCAGTCGATGGACAGGATCTGCCCTTCCC
>OIRQ01000435.1_pt1 | contig 9644 bp, 7 predicted proteins | sample 1586271 | NCBI WGS metagenome assembly OIRQ01 (sample SAMN02674970, study PRJEB24791) | human gut metagenome, SKBSTL043 | isolation source: stool | host: Homo sapiens | place: USA | reverse complement strand
CAACGTCGGGTTCGAACCGGTTCGAGAATATCGAACTTCACAGATAAATAAAAGTCAAACGTTGTCATGATTTTCATGCAACGTCAATTCATTTATCAAATGTGAACAGTTATCAGTATACGGATACCCTTGGAAATAAGCAAGAAATACGTATTGTCGTGTCGTTGCAAACGTTTGGATTTTTTTGCAAAACACGTTGTGTCTTGTAGTATCTACTGCCATAAAGGAGTTGTGCATGTCAGTCAATATTCAAGACGTTGCCAAAGCGGCAAAGGTGTCGGTTTCCACGGTGTCCAGATCATTCACCCGACCTGAGCTCGTATCTGAGGCGACACGGTCCAGGGTGTTGCGCATCGCCGACGAGATGAGTTTCTCCATCTCCCGTTCGGCCACTGCGCTCAAGTCCGGCAAAGCATTGCGTGTCGCCTTGCTGATGAGCGACCATATCCGACTATGGTTCAGCGCTTCCGTCATCGAAGGGTTGAACCAGGTTTTGCACGCAGACGGCTATGATTTATCGATCTTCCAGATCTCCAGTATCGAGGAACGCCGTGAGTTCTTTGATATGCTGCCGGTTCGTCGCAATGCCGACGCGGTGATCGTTGCTTCCATCGATGTCGATGCGCAGGAAAGCGCACAGCTGGCCAGCACCGGCGTACCAATTATCGGCATCAACTGTGTGAATCCAAGAGAATACGGTTTCACTGCGGCCGTGGGGATAGACGATGATCAAGGTTCGCGTCTGGTTGCGCGCCATCTTATCGGGCTGGGGCATCGCAACATTGTCTACGTACGTACGTCGCGTGAGGTTTCCTTGCACTTCAGTGTGCAGCAACGTTATGACTCCTTCGTCAAGGCCTGTCTGGAACAGGGTGTCACGCCAACTACGTTGGTTGCGCAGGAAAGTGAGGACCGCATTAGCACGATTGTCTCCGAGTTGCTGAGCTTGCCGCAAATGCCAACCGCCATCGCTTGTCAGGAGGACGGCATCGCGATTCCACTGATTTATCAGCTTGTGCGTTGTGGCTACCGTATTCCGTCTGATATTTCCGTCATCGGCTATGACGACAGCTTCTATGCGCACGATATCGGCTTGACCACGATTCGCCAGGATCCGATTGGCATGGCACACGAGGCGGCTTGTAAGACTCTTGACTTGATCAATCGCAAGACCACGGGTATGCCGTTTCAGACGTTTCCGGCGCAACTGATCGTTCGCTCCAGCACTTCGCGAGTGTCCTTGGATAAGGGCTAATCGCTTACCGATACATAGAAAACCGCTCCGGTTGGTTCCGGAGCGGTTTTCTATAAGGAGAGAATCAGACAGTGAAGTCAATTGCGGTCACTTGTGGGCGTTGGCATATTCCTTGGCCCAGCCATCCACGAACGCGGACTTGACGCCATCCCAATTGCCGGTGCCTTGGGCATACTCGAGCAAAGCGGAGCCGAGGTCGTTCTTCCATTGTTCGGACGGCATCATGGTGAAGTTCCAAGACACTGCGGTGGTACCGGACTTTTGGTCGTCCATGGCGTCAGTGACCAGCGGGTTGTCGGATTTGACGCTGGAGAAGGTCTTGAACGGGGTGGTGAAGCCCATCTTCTGAGACAGCGCTTCTTTGCCCTTATCGGAGGTGATGACCCACTTCAGGAAGTCGGCGGTCGCTTTCTGATTGGCCTTGGATGCTTTCGAATTAATGCACCAGTAATTCTCGGAGCCGGTTGCCAGACCTTGGTTCTCCTCGCCCTTGGCGCCGATGTAGATTGGCATCATACCAACGGAATCGGCCTCCATGCCGGCTTTCTGCAAATCGGACCATGCCCAAGTGCCGTTTTGATAGAAAGCGGCCTCGCCGAGTGCGAATTCGGAATTGGCGTCGTCACCAGTCTTGGAGCTTAGTTGGGACGGCTCGGTGGTGGAATCGGTGATGTACAGGTCAAAGATGTTCTTGTACTCCGGCAGATAGGTTCCCTTGATAGTGGCCGGCTGTTCAGTGATGTTGTCATCTTTGAACTCATAGTAAAGAGGCAGGTTGGCTAGATGGGTCTTGAAACGCCAATCGGAGCTGGAGTCGAAACCAGCAGAGGTGAAGGCGCCCTTAATGCCGAGTTCATCCTTCTTGGACTGCATGTCGTCAGCAACGGCCTTCAGCTCACTAAAGGAGTTGATGTCTTTGATGGACTTGGCCTTGGCGCCGGAAGTGCTGAAGTATTTGTTAAGGATGTCTTTGTTGTAGATTAGGCCATAAGTCTCCATGACGTACGGTACGCCAACGACCTTGTCGCCATCCTTGAGGGCAACATCTTGGTTCTGCAGTTGCTTGTATACCTCTGTGCCGGACATGTCAGCAGTGTAGTTCTTCCAGTTGGCGTAACCGACCGGACCGTTGACTTGGAACAGGGTCGGTGCCTCGGACTTAGCCATCTCGCTCTTGAGCTGCTGCTCATAGGTATTGGAGGCCGCGGTCTGAACGTTGACCTCGACACCGGTTTCCTTAGTGTACTCCGCAGCCAAATCGGCCCACTCGTCGGCGGCTTCTGGTTTGAAATTGAGGTAGTATACCTTGCCCTTGCTTGAATCAGAGCTCGATGAGCTGCCACAAGCGGCAAATGTCGTGACAGACATGGCGGTGACCGCAATGAGGGCTAGTGCGGACTTCAATTTACGATTCATCTTCGAACCTTCCTTTTCTGCATCGGGTCCAACGTCCCCGTTGGATATGTGCACTGAGATAGTGCTGCTTTCTGCCGATGCCCCTATTATGCATCACTTTCATCTTTTTTGCAAACGATGGCAGTATTTTGTTGATTTATCACGTTGCAATACCGGGCAATCCGCTATTTGCTGCCATTTTTAGGCATAAAATTAGGCGACACACTATGCAAGCGTTTGCTAAAAAAGTTGTACATCAAACGATTGACTGTAGCAAAAAGCCGCATCCCCTGAGAGACAAGGGATGCGGCTTGAGGTGAGCTACTTATGGATGACGTCAGCGCGGCCAGCGTTCCTCGGCGCTAGGTAGTTGCGGAAATGGAGCGTGTGGCCCCTTCTGGTACCAGTAGGCAACTGATGCCACATCATCCTGACGTTCGAAGAATCCGCGGTGACCAACACCGATTTGCTGAACGGTCACCTTCAGGTTGGAACGGAAACGAATCGGATCGGGGATGTGCCAACGGTAGAAGCCACGCATCGGGGGGCAATCATCATTGTGATAATCGTTGTGAATCAGCTCGTCGTGTGAAGAGTAATACGGGTATCCGAGATACGGTGTGCAGTAGTTTTGCTCCACGGTCTTGCCATTGACCTGCTTGGCGAAGCTCCAAGAGCCTCCGAAATAGTCCTCGGTGCCGGTGCCGCAGATCGTGGGGTACTCTTCATCGTCATCGATGTAGAATTTGAATTCGCCTTCACCCCACCAGTAGCGCTCAAGCGTGGTCAGTGCCAGGTAGGTACCTACATAATGCCCTTCACCTTTCACGCCATCAAGCACCACATAGTCCCTCCCCTTTTCAGTAAGGCGCTGGCGCCGCCATTGTGCGTGGAAATAGGCAATGTCATCGTCGAACGGCTCGTCATTCACGGTGTAGTCAATCTGGTAGAAAAATGCGCTGATGGCGTTCTTGTGTTGGTTTTCGAGCGTGATGCGTGCGCGTGCGCCGAACGGCATCGAAAAGTACATGTTGAAACCGCGGTTCGGCACTACGGCGACAGGCATGGAATTTACTAGGCACGCACGGCCGAATCCGCAGCAAAAGAAGTCACCAAGCGGACACTCCACACTTGGTTCCTCCTCGTCATCCCAATAGAAGCGCAGCACAAGGTCCCGCAGTACAAAACAATCGGCATCGGTGGTCTTCTCGTCAACGGTTATCCAGATGTGTCGAATGCAGCCGGGGCCGGTGATATCAGCAAGAGTCGCCGTTGCGCCGACGGGTATGTTACGTAGGCAAGGGCTGCCTTTGCGACTTGGGCCAAGCTCACTGGCCGCTATGCCGCCTTTGCCCGGTTCGCCGGTCGGGTTTTCCGCGTTGACTGCGCGGCTTGATTCGTGCCGTATCTTGGTCAAGGATTCTAGTGTCATGTTCGTTCCTTTCATGGCGTATGCTGCGTCTGTTTGCGCGATACATTCATATCTGTGCGTATCAGCTTCGGTCACAGACGTTGTTTGTTTTTTGAATATGAGAAAGTCTCCATCGGCGAGCGAGAAAGCCGATGGAGACTGTGGTCATGCCGTTATGGACCAGGTGAAAATGGCGTTATGCGATTCACCGCGGCCCATAGGCGAATCACTTGTGGGCCGGCGGAAGCATGCCGAAGTTGTTTTCATAATCATTCCAGGCGCTGGTCCAATCGTCCAGATATGCCTTCTTCACGCCATTCCAGTCACCGGTGCCCTGAGCGTACTCGAGCAGTGCATTGGCCACGCCGTCAGCCCATGCCTGTCCCGGAATATAGGCGCCATGAATTGGAGTGAGGCCATCGGACTCAAGCTTGAGCGCAGACTTGGTCAGCGGGTTGTCAGGCTGGAAATCCTCGGAGTCAAAGGTGGTGAACGGAACGGCGAAGCCCATATCCTTGGAGAGAATCTTCTTGGCATCCTCGTCGGAGACCATCCACTTGATGAAATCCTCAGTGGCCTTCTTGTCCTTGTCGGAAGCGTTCTTGTTCACAGACCAGGAGATGTCATAGATGGAGTTCGCGGCGTACTTGCTCTCATTCGGGAAACCCATGTAGTACGGCAGCATGGCCAAGTCTTCATCGGCAACTTCGTTGCCTTTGATCTGGCTATAGGCCCATACACCATTCGGGTAGAAAGCGACCTTGCCGGCGGAGAACTCGGCGGTGGAGTCCTCATAATTCACCGAGCCAAGCATGGTGTTTTCGGTCGGGTTGTCCTTCATCTCGAGATCCCACAGATTCTTGTAGTTATCGAGATAGGTGCCCTTGAGTTCCTTCTCGAAGTCCACGCCCTCGTCAATGTACTCGTAGGCGACTGGCACCTGAGTCATATGCGAAGCATATCGGTAGTAGTTGGATGAGTCCAGACCCGGCGTGGAGAACGCGCCGTCGATGCCCAAATCATCCTTATGCTGTTGCATGCTGTCGGCGACCTTCTTCAAAGTGTTGTAGTCCTTGATGTCGTCGAAGGACTTGATGACGGCGTAGTCCTTTTTGGCATACTCGTTGATGAGCTTCTTGTTGACGATGATACCGAACCATTCGGCGGCATATGGCAGGCCGTACACGTTGTCGCCGTCCTTGTGGGCCATCTGCTTGCCCTGATCGTTGAGAAGCTTGTAAGCCTCAGTATCCTGCAAAGGTTCGAGGTAGTCCTTATATTTGGCATACTGATCGAAGCCGCCGATACCGAACATGGTCGGGGCGTTGTTCTTAGCGAGTTCGGACGACAGAGTGGACTCGTAGCTGCCGGAGGTGGCGCTCTGAATATCCACTTTCACGCCGGTTTGCTTGGTGTACATTTCGGCGAGTTCGTTCCACTGATTGACAACTTCCGGCTTGTTGTTCAGGAAATAGACATGTCCTTTGTCGTCCGCGGTGTTGGAACCGCAGGCGCCGACGCCCGTCAACATGGCCAACGCGCCGACAGCGGCGATGCCTTTCGTGAGATTCTTCATGGGGTTTCCTTTCCTCCTTGCGACCTTCCTTCGTCGGAAATCACTTGTCAAGGTCATATGCGGGCCCTCTCTTGCCTGATACAATCTGACCGTGGCCTGATTCTTGCAGACGGTCATCGTCTGTGTCGAACCGGTCCGAGATTGATTGTATCGAACCGGTTCGCTACTGTCAAAGTCGGAGGGTTTATGCGTGTTGGCGTATTTTTTGTTGCCGTATTGCGACATGTGTCGAGACTTTGCCGATACAAGTAGACGCTCTTTTTGGGAGCAATAGTGGCTTCGGACATGCCCAATAGTAGATGGCCATTATCCTCTGCGTGCGACTGCAGCAACATCGGGCGTGATAGCGGAAGATGGAAGGAGGGTTGCGTCATGGGGACGATATGACTGAAAATGATGGGCAGGATCGCCTATTCGGGCCGAATCCGAGTGGGCTGGATGAATCGCCTCACGGCATGATGGTGCTGGTGATTGTCGGCATGATCGTCGGCCTGTTGTCCGGCATGTTCGGCATCGGCGGCGGTACGGTGATCGTGCCCGCACTGGTGTGGCTCGGACTGTCGCAACGCCATGCGGCGGCGACCTCCATGCTGGCGATCGTACCGACGTCGATTTCCGGTGTGATTTCCTATGCGCACAATGGCAACGTCGACTGGGTCGCGGCCGCGCTGCTGAGCAACGCGCAATCCTGCTACGCCCGTGCCGAACTGGAAATGACGGGACTTGCCGGCGTGCTTGACGACGTGATCATCTCCAGCGAGGAGAAGATCCGCAAGCCCGCGCGCGACTTGTACATGCTGGCGCTCGACCGTGAATTCGTGACCGCCAAGCATGCGCTGATGGTGGGCAATGACGAGCAGAACGATATTGTTGGCGCTCGCACCGCGGGCATTGACGGCGTGTATTTCCGCACGGAGATTTCGCCGGCAGATGATCCGGAAACGTCGAGCTATGCGGTGCGTTCGTTTACCGGCGCCGATTATGAGGGATTGCTGGATTACGTGCTGAACGCATAAGCCTGCGTGGTGCATGGGTTTTGACAACGTTTGCAGTATAATAAAAAACAGATTGAGAGGGCGTTGTTGCTCCAAATACCCTCGTACTTGCCATTTTTGATTCACGGTACTAGTGCAGGGGTATTTGCATATGCAGCCCGCTGCTGTCTGTTGTCGCCGTCTGCGCGAATCCCGTTCCGCGTCTGCATCACCCCGGAATCGCTCCCAAATCCGACTTGTGCAGACGGAGGACTTGAATTGTGTGAACGTAAGGAAGTCTTGGAATGGCGTTACTTTCCGAGCATCCAGTCGATTGCGTTGGCAACGGTCACGCCGTCGCTTTTGCCGAGTCCGAAACGATCTAGCGTCAGCACCATTCTTTTCGCAGACAAATCGCGTGCATTCAGCAGTGGTGACAGTTCGCGCTCGCGAGTGTGCTCGTCCAATATGCTGGCGCTCACCTGGATATACAGTTTCTCTTCCGTAAGATCTGCATGTTTCCGAGTCGCAACAAAATCAATTTCAGCTTTACCGATTTTCCCGACGCGAATCTGATATCCGCGAATCTTAAGCTCATTATGTACGGCATTTTCCAGAAGAAATCCGAAATCTTCTATGGAATATCCGAGCAGCATATTGCGAATTCCTAAATCTGCTGGATAATACTTAGCTAATCCTTGTAAATATGCGCCACCTTTAACGTTAATTCGTTGCGCATTGTAGAAAAGAAAAGCATTGAGAAGTCCACTAATATATCGTTCGATGGTCTCATTTGAAGCTGGTCGATGCGCGCTTCTCAATCGATTTTCTATCTTCGAAGTTGAGACTGGAGATCCTGCGGTATCTGCCAAATATCGTGCGACATCGTTGAAAACTAGTGGATTTCTTACTTGCAGAAATTGCGAAATATCTCGCACCAAAATAGTGTCGTAAATTCCGGAAAGCACGGTGTATGCCAGGTTTTGATCGGTGCCTTGATTCACGACCGGCGGCAATCCTCCATATCTTGTGTACCTTTCGAAGGCCGCGTTCTCGTCGGTCAGATCGGCGTACGCCATGAATTCCGCGAAAGAAAGCGGAAATACATTGATCTCCATGTATCTGCCGGAAAGCAGCGTTGCCAGCTGGCTGGAAAGCAGGTAGGCGTTCGATCCAGTGATGGTGATGTCCACGTCGGCATCCGTGTGGAGCGCGTTCACGGCTCGCTCCCACTTGTCCACCAGTTGCACCTCGTCGAGCAGCAGATAATAGTGGTCGTCTTGCTGCATACGGTCGGCGATCGCGTTGTGCAGGTCTTCGAAGGTGAATGACGAGTATTGGAACGATTCCAGGTTCATCATGATGATGTGGTCTTCGGCGATGCCCTGCTGCAGAAGATGCTGTCGGAAGAGTGTGAGTAGTGATGATTTTCCGCAGCGGCGCATGCCCGTGATGACTTTGATGAGGCTGTTGTCTTGCGCCGCGACGAGTTTGCTGAGGTACTGCGGCCTGGGTTTAAGTTTCATGATGTTCAACTTTTGCTAGTGTATCCGGAAAAGTATGTATTCTAATGCGACTTTCACTAGTATACCTTTAAAAGTGTGCTCTGAGATACGACTTTTACTAGTATGACCGGAAAAGTGTGTGCCATAATATGACTTTTGCCGGTATGGCTGGAAAAGTACGGCCGTACGGTTGTGGGCTGGGGGGGGGTAGGGTGAACTCGCGCAGGCTGCTCGTGCGCGGGCATCGCATACCGAATCCGAAGCAATGTGCGCGTGCAAACGGGTGCATGTAACGTTGGGCAAATCTTGGCATGGGAGGGGGCTTTTTCTCTTCTTGCTTTCTCGCAATGTGCCGGGTTTGCGGTGCTGAAATGTGCGGGAATGTACTATCGCAACTATCGCAATTATCGCAAGATGAAGAAAGTGCGATGGTAGGGGAGAGATGAAGAAATCGGATATTTCCAATATTTCGAATGCTGAAAGTGTTGAACGCGCTGAAGAAAGTGTGCGATCGAGTGTGCAGCCGAGCGGGAAATTCGGCGAGAAAGCGGATCGGCTATTTGGTGCGGATCCTGTGGGACTCGACGAATCCGCGCGAGGCATTGCGGTGCTGGTGATCGTCGGCGTGGCAGTGGGGCTATTGTCCGGCATGTTCGGTATCGGTGGCGGCACGGTGATCGTGCCCGCGCTGGTATGGCTCGGCTTGACGCAACGCAATGCGGCGGCGACGTCAATGCTTGCGATCGTACCGACCTCGATTTCCGGCGTCATTTCGTACGCGACCGGCGGGCACGTCGACTGGCTCGCCGCGGCGCTGCTGTTTTGTGGCATGTTTGTCGGCGGGCAGATCGGCAGTTGGCTGCTGTCGCGGCTGCCGGAACTGGTGCTGCGGTGGATTTTCGTGGCGTTTCTCGTGTTTGTGGTGATCAATCAGGTGAGTTTCGTTCCGTCGCGCGACCACCAGATCGCCATGACGGTGGTGACCGGCATTGGCTTGGCGTTGCTGGGTGTGGTCATCGGCACGTTGGCGGGACTGCTGGGCATCGGGGGTGGTGCGCTTGCGGTGCCGTCGCTGTCGATGCTGTTCGGCGCGTCCGACCTGGTTGCGCGCGGCACGTCGTTGCTGGCAATGTTCCCGAATTCGATCACGACCAGCACGGCGAACCTCAAACGCAGGCTAGCGCACGTGCGGACCGCGCTGATTATTGGCGTGACCGCGGCCGTGACCGCGCCGCTCGGCACGTGGATTGCGGGGGAGGTTTCGCCACGAGTTGGGGCGATTATGTTCGCCTGCTATCTGTGCGTGCTGCTGGTGCGGTCCGTGTTCGTGGCCGTAAAGGCCACGCGCGCGGCGCGGGTTGCGCGGGGCTGAGTGGCGCGGGCATTTTTCCCAGTGGCTGGATGATTTAGTCGCGTGAGTGGTGCGTCAGAGGTGGTTTTTATCCAGTCACTGGGATTTTTGGCGTGTGAGTGGGGTCTGAGAGGTTGGATTTATCCAGCCAGTGGGGGATTTTGGCTTGTGGGGTGC
>OIRQ01000426.1_pt1 | contig 9723 bp, 10 predicted proteins | sample 1586271 | NCBI WGS metagenome assembly OIRQ01 (sample SAMN02674970, study PRJEB24791) | human gut metagenome, SKBSTL043 | isolation source: stool | host: Homo sapiens | place: USA | reverse complement strand
AATAGCTTCGACAGCCCCCTTTAGTTTTTCATCGATGATAGAAGCAAATTCGTAACATAGCCCCATTTGCCGTGCCCGGATATGAAACAGTATATCACCGGGAGTGGATACAGCTGTATATTTACTTCCCCTTATTTCTTTGAAAGTTTCCAATTCTTTGGGTTTCCCCTTGCCAGGGAAAATACGATCCCATACATTAGCACTGAAACTTATCGTGCTACTGAACTGTGCATCGGGAAAGCGATTACGCATACTACGTATCAACGCTGAGAAATTGGCACATACATCTTTTACTTTGTCGACAGCATCAGGAGATTGATTTAATCCGTAAACGATGAAAATGGCATTTTCACCTTGTCTTTCGGTTACATCCTGTGGGGTGTTTCCTGCGAATGGATTTTGATGTGGATTCATACTTTTTTCCTTTCATTAAATTTATACTTCAAAATATAACTTACCAAATGACGTTTTGTTCACACAAAAATAGTGGAATTCCTTCTTAGTATCTGTTGATGAATGTTTAAGCAACGTTAAATGGATGTCGCTTTTTTGTTCTTATTGTAGTAATAATAGTTCAAAAGGGTATAATTTATAGAAAAAACGTTTTCATAGAGTACAACTTGAAAGTTTTTGTGTTTACATTTGCAAGGTTGCTTATGTAACTATTCCGTAAAAATTAAGATTTGAAGCTTTGAACAAAAACTATGCAATAGGTGTTAAGCTCATAGCAGCGGAATGACAAGAACGCGACTTGTAGAGTTTAGAAAAAGAGAAATTATATAAAAAGATTGCTTATGTCACAAATTATCGGACATATCTCTCAGGTCATCGGACCGGTAGTAGACGTCTATTTTGAAGGTACGGATGCCGAACTGATGCTTCCAAGTATCCACGACGCACTGGAGATAAAAAGATCAAACGGAAAAACATTAATCGTAGAAGTGCAGCAACACATTGGCGAAAATACAGTGAGAACTGTAGCAATGGATAGTACGGACGGTTTACAAAGAGGTATGAAAGTGTATCCCACAGGGGGTCCTATTACCATGCCGGTGGGCGACCAGATTAAAGGTCGGTTGATGAATGTAGTGGGTGATTCCATTGATGGTATGAAAGAGTTAGACCGTGCCGGTGCTTATCCCATCCACCGTGATCCTCCTAAGTTTGAAGATTTGACTACCGTACAAGAGGTACTCTATACGGGTATCAAGGTTATCGACCTGCTGGAGCCATACAGTAAGGGCGGTAAGATCGGTCTGTTCGGTGGTGCGGGTGTAGGCAAGACTGTACTCATCCAGGAGTTAATCAATAATATCGCCAAGAAGCAGAACGGTTTTTCCGTGTTTGCCGGAGTGGGAGAGCGTACCCGTGAAGGTAACGACCTGCTGAGGGAGATGATTGAATCCGGTGTAATCCGCTATGGCGAAGAGTTTAAGAAAGGAATGGAAGAAGGTCATTGGGATCTTTCCAAAGTGGACTATAACGAAGTGGCCAAATCGCAGGTATCCCTGATATTCGGTCAGATGAACGAGCCACCGGGTGCGCGTCAGTCGGTGGCGTTGTCCGGTTTGACGGTAGCCGAATCTTTCCGTGACATGGGGTCTGAAACGAACGGTCCGCGCGATATATTGTTCTTCATTGATAATATATTCCGTTTCACCCAGGCCGGTTCCGAGGTGTCTGCCCTGTTGGGACGTATGCCTTCGGCCGTAGGTTATCAGCCTACACTTGCAACGGAAATGGGTGCTATGCAGGAACGCATTACTTCTACACGCAACGGTTCCATCACTTCCGTACAGGCAGTATATGTTCCTGCCGATGACCTGACTGACCCTGCACCCGCCACTACTTTCACGCACTTGGATGCAACAACGGTATTGAGCCGTAAGATTACCGAACTTGGCATCTATCCGGCTGTCGACCCGTTGGAGTCCACCTCTCGTATTCTCGACCCGCATATCGTAGGTCAGGAGCATTACGAAGTAGCCCAGCGCGTAAAGCAGATTCTCCAACGCAACAAGGAGTTGCAGGATATTATCTCTATCCTCGGTATGGAAGAACTTTCGGATGCCGACCGCACATTGGTGAATCGTGCCCGCCGTGTACAACGTTTCTTGTCACAGCCTTTTGCTGTGGCCGAACAGTTCACCGGAGTTCCCGGTACAATGGTCTCTATAGAAGATACCATTAAAGGGTTTAAGATGATTCTGGACGGTGAAGTCGATTATCTGCCCGAACCGGCTTTCCTGAATGTCGGCACTATCGAGGAAGCAATAGAGAAAGGAAAGAAATTGCTGGAACAGGCAAAGAAATAAAAATTCAGTAGACTATAAAGATGAAAGGACTGCATTTGGATATTGTATCGCCGGAAAAGGAAATCTTCACAGGCGAAGTAGATAGTGTAACATTGCCGGGTACGCTTGGCTCGTTTACTATTCTGGTGCAACATGCACCCATTGTATCGTCGTTGAAGGCAGGTACGCTGGCTTATGTAACGAAAGACGGCGAAGAACGTGCACTGGATATTCATGGCGGTTTTGTAGAGATGAACAGCAACAGAGTTTCGGTTTGTATAGACTGACTCTTTTTGATTACCAACCTTAAATCGGATTGATGTGAGTATAACAAAACGGAACTATTTGTGGCAAGTGGCGCTTCTAACGGTATTGGTGGGCGGCATAGGCGGATGGGTTTATTATTCGGTATTCCCGCACCACTATTTCGGCGGTTATCCGCTGATACCTGCCTTCTTCCTTGTTTTCGGCGTGTTTATGATAAACATGGTTGAAAGCTGCCGTTACCGGATGCCGGGGCGGATGTTGCAGATATACCTGCTGATGCGTGTTATGCGGATGCTTGCATCTATCATTGTGATGCTGGTGTATTGCGTTGCAGTGCGTGAGGAAGCAAAAGAGTTCCTGTTGACGTTCATCGCTAACTATCTGATATATTTGACTTATGACTCCTGGTTTTTCTTCACTTTTGAAATGAACCGGAAGCTGAAAAAGAAAAAGAGACAAGAAAATGAAACAATTGCGTAACATACTAACCGGAGTATTGCTGGCATGTGGGTTGTCATTACCTGCCGTTTCTATGCAGGCCGACAGTATTCCCGCAGCGCAAAACGGCCTTGTGGCCGAACTCGACAGCATGGCCCAACGTGACGATGTGACTCCTGCCGAGCAAGAGGAGAATACGGTAGACGTAAAGGAAATCGTGTTCGGGCATATCGGCGATTCGTACGAATGGCACATCACCGATTTCGGAGAAACGAAGGTTATCATTTCGTTGCCCGTCATTGTATATAGCGGCACAACGGGGTGGCACGTATTCCTTTCTTCCCGTCTGGAAGAGAACGGAGGCTGTTACGAGGGACTTTCCATTGCTCCGGAAGGCAGCAAGTACGAAGGAAAGCTGGTGGAGCACGATGCAGCAGGCAATGAGGTGCGTCCGTGGGATATATCCATTACGAAGGTTACGCTGGCATTGCTCATCAACAGTGTATTATTGATAATCATTGTGCTGAGCGTTGCCCGCTGGTATCGCAGGCATCCTCAGGACAGTGCGGCTCCGGGCGGTTTCGTCGGGTTTATGGAGATGTTCATTATGATGGTGAATGATGATGTCATAAAGAGCTGTGTAGGACCGAAGTACCGTAAGTTTGCCCCTTACTTGCTTACTGCGTTCTTCTTTATCTTCATAAACAACCTTATGGGATTGATTCCGGTATTTCCGGGCGGGGCAAATGTCACCGGTAACATTGCAATTACAATGGTGCTGGCCGTGTGCACATTCCTTGCCGTTAATATTTTCGGAACCAAGACATATTGGAAAGATATTTTCTGGCCCGATGTGCCCTGGTGGTTGAAAGTGCCTGTGCCCATGATGCCGTTTATCGAGTTCTTCGGAATCTTTACGAAGCCGTTTGCCTTGATGATACGTCTTTTTGCCAATATGCTGGCAGGACACATGGCAATGCTGGTGCTTACGTGCCTGATATTCATATCGGCAAGTATGGGACCTGCCTTGAACGGTTCGCTGACGGTAGCTTCGGTGCTGTTCAATATCTTTATGAACGGATTGGAATTGCTGGTGGCCTTTATCCAGGCGTATGTATTTACCATGCTGTCGGCGGTGTTTATCGGTCTGGCACAGGAAGAGCACACGGAGAAAGCCGGTGAGAAGAAGGCAATAAAATGAGAAAATGATAAGATTATCTGGAATATAAACATTAATAAAATAACAATTTAAAATTTGAAAGTTATGTTACTATCTGTATTATTGCAAGCTGCTGCGGCAGGTGTTGGAGTTAGTAAATTGGGCGCTGCCCTGGGTGCTGGTTTGGCTGTTATCGGTGCAGGTATGGGTATTGGCAAGATTGGTAGTTCTGCCATGGAAGCCATTGCACGCCAGCCGGAAGCATCGGGAGATATTCGTATGAACATGATTATTGCCGCTGCCTTGATTGAAGGTGTTGCATTGTTGGCGGTTGTTGTGTGTCTGTTGGTATTCTTCTTATAAAAAAAATAAATTATGTCATTGTTATTACCTGATAGTGGTCTGCTGTTCTGGATGCTCCTTTCATTCGGCGTGGTTTTTGTGGTACTGGCCAAATACGGCTTTCCCGTCATTACGAAAATGGTGGAAGAGCGTAGGGCCTACATAGACCAGTCGCTGGAAGTGGCACGTCAGGCAAACGCCCAGCTCGCCAAACTGAAAGAGGAGAGTGATGCGTTGATTGCTGCTGCAAACAAGGAGCAGGGGCGCATCATGCGGGAAGCAATGCACGAGCGTGACAAGATTATTGTCGAGGCGCGTAAACATGCCGAAGCCCTTGCACAGAAAGAGCTGGATGATGTGAAACAGCAGATTCAGCAAGAGAAGGAAGAAGCTATCCGTGATATCCGCCGTCAGGTTGCTGTACTATCGGTAGATATTGCGGAGAAGATAATCCGTCATAATCTGGACAAAGAGCAAGACCAGATGGAAATGATTGACCGTATGCTGGATGAAATGCTGACGGCCAATCGCTAATCATTAATCTTTGGAAAAATGGATATAGGAATTGTTTCGATGCGGTATGCAAAGGCTCTCATGGAGTATGCCAAGAGCACGGGTACGGAAGACAGGCTGTATACGGAAATGCGCACGTTGAGCAGGAGTTTCGAGAAGCATTCTGATTTGCGTGCGGCATTGGAGAACCCTGTACTGCCGGTACAGGAGAAATTCTCGCTTATCTGTACCGCAGCAGTGGGGGATGCTCCTGCCGGGCAGGAATTGTCCCGTTTCGTTACGCTGATATTAAAAAACAGGCGTGAGGCATTTCTGCAATATATCTGTTTGAGCTATCTGGACTTATACAGAAAGAGCAGACATATCGGTGTAGCGAAACTGACGACTGCCGTACCCGTAAGTCGTGAGATTTGGGAACGCATCCGAAATAGCGCTTCCCATTTGCTACATGCCAAAATGGAGTTACAGACCGATGTTGACCCTTCAATCGAAGGCGGATTCATATTCGACATCAACGATTTCCGTCTGGATGCCAGTATTGCTACCCAGCTAAAGAGAGTGAAACAGCAGTTCATTGATAAGAACAGAAGAATTGTATAACAGTGGTTAGTGATATAACCGAATACCGATCATTAATCACTAAACATTAATTGCTAAATAAAATGTTGTCTGAAAATATAAAAGTAAGCGAAGTATCCGATATTCTGCGCAAACAGTTGGAAGGCATCGACACCCGCGTGCAACTGGACGAAATCGGTACGGTGCTGCAAGTCAGCGATGGCGTGGCGCGTATCTACGGGTTGCGTAATGCCGAAGCGAACGAGTTGCTGGAGTTTGACAACGGTATCAAAGCCATCGTGATGAACCTTGAAGAAGATAACGTAGGTGCTGTGTTGTTAGGCCCTACGGATAAAATCAAGGAAGGCTTCGTGGTGAAACGTACCAAGCGTATTGCTTCCATTATGGTAGGCGAGGGTATGTTGGGACGTGTTATCGACCCGTTGGGCGAACCGTTGGACGGCAAAGGGCTGATAGGCGGCGAGCTTTGCGAAATGCCGTTGGAGCGTAAAGCTCCGGGCGTTATTTACCGTCAGCCGGTAAACCAGCCGTTGCAGACCGGTCTGAAGGCTGTCGATGCCATGATTCCTATCGGCCGCGGGCAGCGTGAGCTGATTATCGGCGACCGTCAGACGGGTAAGACCGCGATTGCCATCGATACCATCATTAACCAGCGTGCCAACTACGAGGCAGGCGACCCCGTATACTGTATCTACGTAGCTATCGGCCAGAAAGGTTCTACGGTAGCATCTATCGTAAATACACTGCGCGAGAACGGTGCGATGGATTACACCATCGTTGTGGCAGCTACGGCGGGCGACCCGGCTGCGTTGCAGTATTACGCCCCGTTTGCCGGTGCTGCAATCGGCGAGTATTTCCGCGATACCGGCCGTCATGCGCTGGTTGTCTATGACGACCTGTCCAAGCAGGCCGTAGCGTATCGTGAGGTATCCTTGATTTTGCGCCGTCCGTCCGGACGTGAAGCCTATCCGGGCGACATCTTCTACCTGCACTCCCGTCTGCTGGAGCGTGCGGCGAAGATTATCAACCAGGAAGAAGTGGCACGCGAGATGAACGACCTGCCCGAAAGCTCGTACGCACCCGGCTTAGTATCATCGCCTCTGCACTTCTGGATGCCGCCATTCATAGCCAACCGGTTGAGCAAAGGTCTCCAGCAGTTCGGCAAATACAGTCACGGCTTCCTTACCAACGAAGCCACCATGATCGGAGTGGAAACCCGTACATCATCCCCGGTCCGCATCATCAGAGACAAAGACACCTTGCAGCACGTCCGCCTGAAGGGGTTGTTCCCCTGCGGCGAAGGAGCCGGATATGCCGGCGGCATCGTTTCGGCAGGAATTGACGGAGAGAGATGCGCGGAAGCCGTAGGCCGGCTATTGCTATAAGAGTTCAGCCCTCAGCCGGTCACACCAGACTTTGATACGCCCGTCGGTCATCTCCGACTGATTCTCAAAGTCGAGAACCAAGCCGCACCATTCATTGCCGCGCAAAGCCTTCGACCGGTTGAATGAATAGTCTTTAGTGGGAGTAAATCCCACTAAAGAAGCTCCCGCCTTTTCAAAAGCATCGCCCAGAAGCCCCAGCCCATCGGCAAAATTATCGGGATAATTCACTTGGTCACCCAAGCCGAAAAGAGCGACGCGCTTCCCTTTCAAGTCCAACGTCTCCAACTCAGGGATCAGTTCGTCCCAGTAAGTGGGCAGTTCCCCGTCAAACCAGGTAGACACCCCGATAATCAAATTATCATAAGCCTCAAAATCATTACCCCATGCCTGTTCGGCAGGGATAATGTCCACATTCTCCGCACCCAGGACTTTACGAATCTTCTTTGCCACTTGTGAGGTTTTCACAGCATTGGCAGCATAAAACAATCCTATTTTTTTCATAAACCGTTCATCTTTAATTAAAATTCCAACAACTTCTTAGCCGCTTCATAAATCCGGTCTGCATCCGGCAGGACAGCACGTTCCAATATGGGATTAAAGCCCACAGGAGTAAAGGTCGACCCTACCCGCTGCACCGGAGCATCCAGATAGCGGAACATGTCCGAGCCGATGCCTGCGGCAATCTCCCCGCCGAACCCGCCGAACACCTTATCCTCGTGTACGACCAATGCTTTCCCCGTCTTCTTCACAGACCCGTAAATAGTCTCCCTGTCCAGCGGGATCAAAGAACGTATATCAATGACCTCTACCTTCCATCCACCCTCCTTTTCGAGGCGTTCCGCCACATTCAGACAGAGGTGCGTTGTGTTGCCGTAAGTGATTATACTCAAATCGGAACCTTCCCTGCGGATACGCGCCTTGCCGAACGGGACCTCAAAGTCATCGGGTACCACCGTTGCCGCCTCCACCGAATTATACAATGCTTTCGGTTCCAGAAACAAAGTGAATCCCCGCGAGCGCATGCTCGTACGAAGCAGTCCGGCAGCATCATCCGCAAATGAGGGATACACGATCCGCGCACCGGGCAGGGTGGCCAGCGCTCCCTCAATATTCTGCGAGTGGTACAATCCTCCGCCGATGTAACCGCCCGAAGCCAGACGCAACGTCACGTTGGGGACAAACTTGCCATTGCTGCGCCAGTATTCGTGCGTGCACTCCACATACTGCTCCACAGCCGGCCAGAAGTAATCGGCAAACTCCGCACCTTCTATCACGACACGTATTTTTGGGTCGAAACGACTCATACCGTTTGCCGTACCCACAATATAGTCTTCGGCAATGGGAGCACTGAACACACGCTCCTCTCCAAACTCCTGCTGCATGCCCTTAGTGACATTGAAAACGCCGCCCTTGTCCTTATTGGCAACATCCTGCCCCCAAATAAACGTATCGGGATTACGCCGGAATTCCGCTTTCAAGGTTTCATTGATAGAATTCACCAGAAACACTTTCTCTCCTTCCGTCTCGTGATGCACGCCGTCCTTATACTTTTCAGGTTCATAGGATTCGGGCAATACATAATTGAATATGGCCTCCGGATCAGGATCGGGAGCTGCCAGCGCCTTACGATTGGCTGCGGACAAGTCTTTCTTCGCTTTTTCCTCAACCGCTTTCAGCTCTTCTTCTGTGAAACGTTTGTAGCGCAACAGCATCCGGCGGAACTTCATCAAAGGGTCGGCAGCCTTGACATACGCCAGCTCCCCTTCATCGCGATAGAGGGTGTGTTTATCCGAATTGGAGTGCGAACCGATGCGCACACAGTTGGCATGCACAATCACCGGATTGCGGTTGAGCAATGCATACTCCCGCGCCTCGGTCATCGCATTCATCGAATCGAAAACGTCCTTACCGTTGCAATGGATGATTTTCAGGTTCTTGAAACCGGAAAAATTATCGGCAACCTTACGCGCCGCGGTCTGGTCCTTCTTCGGAACGGAAATGCCATACCCGTTGTCCTGCCAGACAAAAATGACCGGCAAACGCTCCAAGCTCGCACCATTGACAGCCTCATATACAAAACCCTCGGACGAAGCCGACTCTCCATGCGAGGTGATGACCACCCCTTTATGCCCGTAATACACCATGGCACGCGCCACACCGGCAGCATGCAGGTCATGCGTACCCGTTGCCGAGGATACATTCTCGATATGCCACTCCGGTTTGGCAAAGTGGTTGGACATGTGGCGTCCGCCGCTTCCCGGATCCGTAGCCTTCGAGATGCCGTTCAATATCAGTTCTTCGGGAGTCATTCCCGCCGAAAGCACCGTCAGCATATCCCGGTAATAAGGGAAGAGAAAATCTTCCCCTTGGGTAAACACTTGTCCCATTGCCAGCTGTATACCGTCGTGTCCGGCATAAGGCGCATGGTACGACCAACCTAATGACTGCAACAGATAGGCAGGCGCTTTTTCATCAAGCGCACGCCCCAGAGTCATTAAATAGTACCACTTCTTCAACGTTTCCGTATCGGTGGTTTTTATATCATACTTCTTCATAATACTCATTTTTTGTTTTTACTCATTCCAGTTCTCCAGATAGTTCTTGATGAAATAGAGGAAATTGCCGCCCAGCGCCCCGTCCACCACGCGGTGGTCGTAGGACAAGGAGAGATACATCTTATGTCGGATAGCTATCACATCCCCTTCGGGCGTCTCCATAACGGCTGGCTTCTTCTCTATCACCCCCA
>OIRQ01000417.1_pt1 | contig 9839 bp, 9 predicted proteins | sample 1586271 | NCBI WGS metagenome assembly OIRQ01 (sample SAMN02674970, study PRJEB24791) | human gut metagenome, SKBSTL043 | isolation source: stool | host: Homo sapiens | place: USA | reverse complement strand
AGGGGATATACGGAAACCATAGCCAATCCACGCTCGTCAGCTCCACATCTGCCATACGGAGCATGGGGACAGGCTGGGCGGTGGGCAGCTCTCGCAGCGTGATTGTCTCGGCTATGAATTTGCGGCTGGGAATGTCCCCTTGCTGACGGAGAACATCGTTCCAGTCTTTCCTTGCCGGGACAAGGCGAATGACGGCGATCTCGCCGGGAATGTCCTGTGCCAGCCGGGTGCAGGCTTCACTTCCTGCGGTGTCGCTGTCAAGGCAGAGGAACACTTTTCGGGTGTCCTTGCGTTCAGAAAGGAAACGGTCAAGGGCTTTGCCTGAAACGCCGCCCAGGGCAAGGTAGCTCCTTGTCTGCCAGTCCTGCGGATAAAGGCAGATAAAGGACAAAAGGTCAATCGGTGCTTCAAAGACAAAGAGCTGGTTGCCGTTTCCCTCATAGTGGAACGGATAGGATTTGTCAGACCCGGCAATGTCCTGTCTGAATGGGTCTGCCGTTCCTCGCACATGGGCGTATCTCGGCGTACCGCTTCGGTCTCTGCCGACAAACACAACATTGTGCCGCTTTGCGTCCTCGTAAATATCCCCGGAAAGAAGAAAAGCCTCAACAAGCGTTTTGTTGAGACCTCGGCTTTCGCAAAGATATTGAATTGCTCTGTCGGCTGTTCGGTTGTGCAAGGGCAAGTGGAACGCTGTGGGCGGTGCTGTGGTGGCTTCGGCCTGTCCCTCGCCGTTTTCGCCTGTCAACATCTGGACAGCTTCGGGAAAGGACTTGCCGTAAAACTCCATAACAAAATCAATGGGATAGCCGCCCTTGCTCTGGCTGTGGCGAAACCACTTGTTTCCCCGGACGGTCAGGCTGTCATGTTCTTTCCAGCGGTATTCCCGTCCGCTTTTGATAAGCGTCTCTCCCTGTGTGCGGAGAAAATCTTCCAGACTGACGGCGTTTGCCCGGTCGATCTGTGCTTGGGTGTACTGCATGGGCGTCCTCCTTACTTCTTGAAAACAACGCATTGTACGTTCCTGTTCCATCTTTTGGAGTACCGCAGCAATAGCCGCACGCAGTACCCGCCCTGACAGTTTTGCTGCCTGTATAGAAACAGAAACCGTTCGTTGTTCGAGATCTTCCTGCAAGAGCATCCTCCTTTCTGATAAAATCGGTATTTATAATATGGAAATAACTTTTTACCGGCTTTCCCCAAGAACCTGCTGTCGGGAAGCGTGTTCAAAGGCTTTTGCTGCCTGATCGACCTGAATTTTAGCGTGTTTCAAAAGCGTCTTGATGATCGTAGCCGGGCGTTCCTGTTCCTCCAGATGATCGACCATCCCTTTGCACTCATCCGGGAGGTATTCAGCCATATCTTTCAACACATCGGAAAAGTTACCCATAAAGCCCCAGCAGCTATCCGACAGCTCCCCGTTTTTATAAAGCTCAAACCCATAACATTCGCCGCGCAGATAGGAATCGTAAGCAGCGACTTCGCTGCGCATCAGTGCGTCTGCTTTCTGACGGATAGCACCGGTCATCTTGTCAGCGTCAAATTCCTTTAGGGCATATTCTTTGGAAACATAGATCCAGCCGACCTGTCCGCTGTCACATTCTGCATGAGGAGCCCTGCCTGAGAAACTTTCTGTACTCATGGCAAGACCGGAGTGGTCGTAGAGATAGAGGGGGAGCATCAGATACTTTTCCGAAATTACTTTCTGCATTGCTTCATCGATCGCCCGTTCCTCTGTCTTTGGTCCATGCCGGAAACGGCTGCTTACAATGTTTACCATCCGTTCATAGCGTTTCATGCCAGCTTCATCATGTCCTACGGTATCTAAATACATTTCCCGCAGGAAGTCGTCTTTGTCCATATAGTTGTGATGGTCGCCCAGCGCATAGCGGGGATGGAAGCATACCATCGTCCCAAAATGTTCATCTACCTCACGGGGAGAGATCAGAATATCGTCCGGCTGCACCATAAGGGCATAAGGTTCATTTACTGCCATTAACATAATTGGCTCCTTTCTTTCTACAAATCCGGGCCGGAATGGTGCATCATCGGTTTTTCCCGGTGTTCATTGGTTGCAGGCTGCTTGACTGCAATGATCTCGCCGGCAATCCTTGCAAATTTTTCAGGGTACTTGAACTGCTCCCCGTATTTCTCCATCAAGTCCGGGGAAAGGTCTGTAAAATCTTCCTCACCAAGACCAACGATCAGAAAATTCCCGGACACAATATCATAGATGTGGCCGTCATCGTCAAAGAGAGCTCGGTTCAGAGGCAGCCCCATCAGCTTGCCTTCTTCATTACAGATCAGAGCCACCGGGTCCTCATACGGATAGACCGCTTGAATATCTCCGCCCACTGCCGCCTGCAAGGATTTCAGACCACTTTCGATCTCCGCAGCATAAGGGGACTTGCCCGGCTCTACCATTAACACTTTCATAATTGTATATCCTCCTTCTTTTTCATTGCCGTACCGGGAGCGGTTGGCGTTTTTTCCTGAGTTTTTGCCACAGAGAGCTTCCCCAGGACGGAAGGCTTCTCCCGGTTTTTGGGTGTAAAAATACCGCCCTCCGAAACCTCGGCGGCGGCATGTTCCGTTTTGGCCTGTTCCAGTCCTTCAACCGTATAGCCAGGTAAAAGAGTGCCGTGAACCATAAAATGGTGCTCATATTCTTTCGGGATCGGCGGGGAAATTTCCGTGAATAAATGGGAATAGGCTTTCTTTCGCCCGTCCAGATATTTTATGGCTGCGTTCTTATCTGTATATCGTTTCTGGTTTTGTCCGGCAATCTTTGCTCCATATCCCTGCTTCGGGGAATGAATACGGACTTCCCATGTCACATACCAGGCAATCGGAACACTCTGTTTGGTTTCCCGGTCATATTTCGTATCTTCCCAAATACTGCAGGTCATCTGATAGACCCGGTTGCTGATTTTCTGATCTGCCCTCCAGTTATCGGTGTCTTTCCACTGGTTGCCTGTATGTTCGATCTCCGGTGTACGAAGATATTCCAAAGCCCGGTTGATCGTCTGTGTTGCCGCTGCCTGCTGTTCCCACTGTTTTGCGGCAGCCACCACGATTTCATAGGCTTTCTGCTCCCCGTCGATACTTCCCTGGCGCATGGCTTCCAGGCTATCTGTTCCCATTGTGATCAGTGTAGAAATATCCACATTTTCACAAACTACGCTGTGCTCAATTTTAAGCTCTGATCCCGGCGTCAAGTGGTCGCCATACCGGTAGGCATGGTAATCCCTGTTTTCTTCCAAAATGCTGTTCACCTCCTGCTATATTTCCGGCTCATGGTTTTTTCTGGAAACCGTCTGTGCCGGTGATTTTTTATCTGCCGGTCTGTTTGCCGCAAGCTGATCCATCACGGAAGGACGGCCGACGCCGAACATGGATAGCTGACCGTCCGCTGCCTCACGAAGTTCAGAAACAGAGAGGGGAAACGTTACATCGGCATGGGTCAATAGCTGTTCCCGTTTCAAATCCTGAATGATCTCGTCAAAAACAGCGTTGATCGCACGGCGTTCTTCCCCCACAGGGAAGGCTTTCAATACCTCCATTTCTCCGTCTTTACCGGAAACCAGGGTAAGGGCACAGTCGGCATGACCTGCCAGATAATCCGATGTGTAGGGCAGTTTGTCCTTGATATAACAGGCAAAGGCTCTGGCTGTCATTTCCACATTGCTGTCCCAATAACCGCCGTCTTTTTCACATTCTTTTCCCATGCGTACCGAATTACGGTAAAAATCAGTTTCCGTCCGTCCAATCTGCGGAGCTTCCTGCGCCTGCATCCCGGAAAGCATACGCTCAAAAATTTCCAGCCGTTCCCGTTCACTTTTGGGAATTACCCGGCCGGTAACATTCTTCTTAAATGCGCTGATCTGTTCCACAGAGCCGGGTTCGCCGGACAAAAATGCTTCCCGCAAGACTGCGTAGGTTTCCATCTGTTCCTTATTGCCATACCGTTTCAGAGAGGCAAGAACCGAGGAATCCAGCCAGCTTGCCGCATTTTTCCGGGTGCGTTCTGTTTGTGCTTCCGTGCGCTTTGCTGCCTGTTCCGGTGTTTCCGGTTTATACTTCATGGTGTCAATGAGTTTTTGGAACGGCGCATAGAGGCGGGGCTGTTCTGACAGCATCCCTTTTGTGCCCATCTTTGTACCAAGATAATCGTCAAGTCCATGCCACCATTCATGTGCCAGGGAACCGGCCCCGTGCATTTTCGTAAGATTGATGACTGTACGCAAAGGTTCATAATGAGCCGCAGCATTGCCGCTGCCTCTTGCACCAAAAGCGATAGCAAGCGTACCCTGATAAGCAATATCTTTATCGCTGATCTTAAGGGCTGACGCCAGATCCTTTAGTGCTTCAAATCCCATGTTAAGGGAGGTCTGACGGTCGTTCTGGTTCATCCAGTTTCCAAACTCGCCGCCGCGGAACCCAAATGTATCAAGATAATGCTGTCCGGTGATCTCCACACCATTCCGGTAATCCGGCCCGGTACGTTTGACATGGGCGAGCTGGGGAGGGACAAACCGGATCTTTCCGTTTTTGTTCCTGCCTTTGGCAAGTTCCTGCACCCATTTCAGGGCAGCTTCTTTGGTCTCAAAATTGGTCCGCAGGATCGAATAGCCTTTTGTCACATAGTAGGTACCGGGGTTCCAGTCCTCATTTTTAGAATAGGTATGTTTCCCGTCGTTGAAGTGGATCGCATAACCTTTCGGTATTTTCTGCTCTTTGTAAACACAAAACTGTTCCTTTTTTGCTTTCTGAGTAAAGTTGCGCTCAAAATATTCAGCCGAGCGAATCAGCATGGTATTGGACAATTTGTTTGTGATCACGGGATTGTCCTGACCCTTTTTCGTTGCCCGGTAGTGGATTCCGCTTCCCCAGCCCCAGCCCTGTACTTTTTCTAAATATCCATTGTCAACGAAAAAGCGGTCATAGGCTTTCGCAGCATCCTCCACAGTACGGACATCTGAAAGCACTGTCTGCAATTCCCGGACTGTTTTTATATATTCCTTTTGTCTCGCGGTCCGTTTTTCCGGGGTGTCATCCGTGCGGTAATACTGAGGGGAAGCGTTTAAGCCGTCCCTCGCTTTTTTGATAAAATAGACCACGCCAAGAGGAATCCCTTCCTCCAGCATGACTGCATAGTCCGGCTTTTTCCAGACATTATCCTTTTTCACAAATTTTTCGGCTTCGCGCTCATTCATGGCTTCCAGATCATCCGCATACAGCCCGCGGTCTTTCCACAGGTCTTTTTTCGCACCGCCGATCTTTTCACCGAAATCTTCATGCACTCCTGCCAATCTTCATCACCTCCAGTCAGTGTAAAATTCTTATCGTTCCGGGGCAGGGCGGCGTTCTTCGTCTTTGTGAAGTTGTGGGAGGTTTCCTGTGAGCCGGTCGGTTTCCCTGCGGATCAGTTTGTCCAAAGCGCCTAAATCCTTCGGTGCAATGGCAAACTCCCGGTAATTTTCATACCACAAGCCCGTAGAGACTGCTGCGATGGGCGCAATTTTCTCCGAACCGGCTGGAAGAAGCCGATACACAGGGGCTTCGTCATAAAGAAGCATCTGTTTTGCCGTTCCCTGTGGTATGCGGTACTTATCCATATCCGGGTTCTGGGCTGCCTCCATATATTGCATATTCAGGCGTTCTTCTAAATCCTGGGGCATATAACGAAATGCCTGATCCATCCACTGTCTGAACATCGTGGAATAGTGGTACTGCCATTCCGTAACTTGATTCGGGGCATAAGAAAACCCCCAACTTTTCAGAGCATCTTTTTCGTAAAGCTCCATTTCAGTCCATTCTTTCAGGCTGACCGTAGCCGCTGAACCATCTTTGCGTTCGATATTGACGCCGCAAGGATAGAGGATATTTCTTTTTATATCCTGCCGCAGCGTGTCTAAATCCATCATCAGGACATCTCCGTACAAGTGACCGCCCTCTCTGCGATCCGTATGAAACAGGAAAGCCCTCGCTCCGATAAACTCCGTTGTTGAGATCATTTGATAAAGATCCGCCGTAGAACAATAAGCAAACAAAGCGTCGGAAAGCCATATGTGATTTTTTCCCATGATGGCAATGGAATCAGCCCCGGTATTTGTCGCCAGAGAACGCATATTAAATTCGCATTCCCTAAGAAAATCTCCGGCAAAAATATGGAGCTCATACGCAAAGACGGATAAGTCTGTATCACGGATCAAATGAATCTGCGGTAGTGGTTCCTGATTCAATCAAATTCCTCCTTTCATGTGAAGCAGCTCTTTGACCTGCTCATTTTCCGCAAACGGCTGGCTATCTGTCTCCGCCATTTAATCAATCCCTCCCATCTGCCGGTAGCTGCCCGCCGGCAATCTTGCCGACAATCTCCGGACCGGTTTCATAAATCTGCATGAGGCGTTTTGCTGTGCCGCAGGGCTGTGCAGCTCCGCTGGTCCAAAGACGCACTGTGGATGGGGCAACATTCATCAAAAGAGCAAAGCCCTTTTCGTTCATGTCCAGCTTTTTCATCAGCGATTTAACCATATCGGGGCCGTAGTCTGGACACCGGGAAGCCTCGGCAATCATCTGCAAAGCGGTATTTTCAATTTTTTTCATTTTCAAATCCTCCTGTTATTTGTTTTCCAGCCTTATGCCGGGGCAAAGCTGATCTGGTTGTGTTTCATCCTTTTGGCAAAATCCGGCAGCGAATAATTTACCCCGTCAATTTCTGCATGGGTGTCATCCAGACGATGACAAACAGCAAAGTGCCTGTCCCCGTTTCCATAGAACAGGCAGAGTAAACCATTGTCGGGAATGGAAAACAGCGCTTTTCCGGCGCTGTCTGTAAAGCAGATATGTTGAGATCCATTCATGTTGAAATCCTCCCTAAATTGAAACAGCCGCCTCTTTTGGGCGGCGTTGGTGCTGGCTGGTTTGCAGTTGTTCCCGAACCAGCAGCAATTTCTCATTGTAATCTTTTCCCATCCGGGGAGGGTTGACACTTACCCGGATATGACGGAAACGTTTATCCTCGTGAAGCATGGTCTTGATTTTCCGGGCATTGACAAATCCGGCAAGGTCGTGGTCCATATAAAGGGTAACACGCCGTATCTCCGGGTGGCGTTCCAGGAAAGAAGTCAGCGCCACATGGGAAGTACCGCCCAAAGACAAGCGATAACCATTCCATTTCCATCCCTCCAGCTCTTGAAGTGTCGCATGGGAAAGCGCATCAATAGGAGCTTCAAAGACTGCCACATGCCGGCTGCCCGGACTTTGCGGGGGATAACAAAAGTTATATCCTTTGTCGCTGCCATAGACATCCTTTTTGAGATTGCCGCTGATACTGCGCATACAGGCAAACTTCGCTTTCCCGGAATCATCTTTCCCAACAAACACACAAACCGGTTCTCCATGATACCGGGCTTCGTAAAAAATCCCGGCTTGTAAACACTGGCGAATGACTTCTGAGCTGATCCCCCGTTTCTGCAAATAGGAGACCGCAGCGGTCGCGCAACGTCTGGCCCAGGGGAGAGCGAATGTTTTCTTTTCCGGCTCTTTTGATACCTGTATTTCTGCCGTACTTCGGTAAGCCGGTTCCTGTGGGATTTCGCCACCTACCAGAGCATGAACCGCATCCACAAGACCATATCCCCGAATCTGGATCAGGTAGTCCAGCGCATTGATACTCCGTCCGCGGCTGTTCCAGTACCAGTACCTTTTCCCGGTCACATATACCAGACTGTCATGCTCCTTATGCCGGAAATTAGGTCCATCCTGTTTCAGCACGCCGGGTTCATGGAATTGCAGGTAAGTAAACAAGTCAGCTTCCCGCGCTGCCTGAATCTGTTCTTTGGTTACGCCGGGCATAGTACCGGCACAGTGTTTCTTTTCATTGTGCTTTGCCTCCTTCCTGTGATGAAATGAAAAAAGACACCCAAAGGTGCCTAACAGCCGTACAGGTCGTGATTGACCTCGGCACGGTAATAGCTGTCCATTGTAGCCGGGGCATTATACAGCGCCGCCAGCAGATACGCTTTGATGTTTCCGACCTTCGTTGTGTTCTTGTCGATACAGTCAAAGACATACTCTAAGTGGCCGGAATTGATCTTCAGGAACCGGCTCTTGACGATCTCCCTCGGAAAATCATCTCCGGCAATGCGAATGTAAGGGCGTTTCGACAAAATCACTTCAAGCATAAGTTCAAGGACTTCATCCAAACGTTCCCTGCCATACCGTAAGACCAGTAAGTCATATTCAATATTTTCTTTGATGATTTCACGATAGGCTTCTATCAGCTCTATCCGATCCATCCCATCCGTGCGGTTTGCCGCTTCCGGCTCTGCCGGATAGATTGATGGATAAGTTATTGATTTATCTTTTTTTGATTTTTTTGTTTTTAATGGATTAGTATTTAATTGTGCCGGATTTTCCTGTTCAGGTTCCGCCTGTTTAGGTTTTGCCTGTTCTGGTTTTACCTGTCTTGGATTTTCCCGTTTAGGTGAAAGCCCTGTGTTTTCGGTACTTACAGGCTGCTCATGGATCGTATATTCAATGTCTCCCAACTGCCCGTTATCATAGCGGAGGCGCTGTCTGGTGAGATAACCATGCCGCTCCAGTTCCTTCAGGGCAGTAGTGATAGAATCCACACCATCCTTGCAGATATGGGCGAGTCCATTTGTGGTATAATCCCAATCTTCCGGCAGCGACAACATAAGTGATAAAAGCCCCTTTGCCTTTAAGGACAACTCCGTATTGCGCAGATGGTGATTGCTCATTATCGTAAAGTCCTTTGTTTTCTCTACACGGAATACTGCCATTGTACCGCCTCCTTTCTTCGACTATTCCGTTACAAGGCATGATCCCTGCGGTCATAATGGAGATGACCGTCAGAGACCTTCGCATGGTTTTTCAGTTTCACTTCGCCCCGTTCCTGGCTCTCTAAAAATTTCTGATAGCCGGCATCTGTAAGGAACAAGCGCATCTTATCGCCTTTGTCGCCAACAGGAGAATCGTAAGACAATACATCAAAGACGATCATGTGCTTTACTTCTGGATCAAAGCGTTCAAGTGCCATGATGTCATGCCCCTTCAATTTTTCTGCCCCTGATTGTTGTCTGGCCTCGGCGATCTTTTCTCCAATCGTCCGGGCTGGATAGGGCAGACGGTAATTCTTCTGAATATCTTTTACCAAGTCCATGCACTCTGCATTTGACAGAACACGAAGTTTTGCCATAAGACCTTCTGCCGCCTCCCGCTGTTCGGAATTATTTGAATACCGCACGGTCATATAAAGTTCATTCAGGATCTTTGTCTGATAATCGCCCTCCACTTGAAAGAGCAGCTTTTTTTCCATTTCGTTTAATTCCATGTGGATCTCCTTTCTCTCGAAAATGAGTATGAAAAAAGGGCGTCCACCTATAAAAGTGAAACGCCCACGGCAACCAGCGGTCAGACATAAAGCCGGACCGCTGGCACTATTAAATTTTGTCGTTAATAAAACAGCCTCCTTTTTTCTTTATAGTTTTCGTCAATTTTCAACTTGGAAAAGGAATTGAATAAAAGACGACAAACGCTCAAACCCCTTGAAAATAAAGGCTTTTTCTGTTTGTCGTTATTATACCGTAACGGCACTCCCATGTATCGCTGCTGATCGAGATGGGCTTCTCGGCGCTGGCAATCGCAGACCGGGTGGGGCATGAGAGCGTGGACATCACCTATAAGTACGCCCATCTCTTCCCTTCAAAGCAGCAGGAGATGGCACAGAAGCTGAACATGGAGCGAAAGGAGGGATGAAAATGGAACGAGTACTCGACCAGCAAGGCCGCTGGCGGAACAAGGTGGTAGCC
>OIRQ01000402.1_pt1 | contig 10076 bp, 6 predicted proteins | sample 1586271 | NCBI WGS metagenome assembly OIRQ01 (sample SAMN02674970, study PRJEB24791) | human gut metagenome, SKBSTL043 | isolation source: stool | host: Homo sapiens | place: USA | reverse complement strand
TTCCACATATCCATACAAACGTTACATAGGATTTGTTGCATGTAACAGAAATTATTCTTCATGTTACATGCAACAATAAATATCACTTACAAACAGCATACAGCCCTATCACACTACCCGTAAATCCACCAGCTGTAGCTGTGGAAAGATAGCTTGCATCGACATCTTTACAGAGCAAAGTCCAATCTTTCTCTCCTTTTAAAGAATAATAAAAATCATAATGAGTACCTTGAGATATTACTTTCAAATAAATTTCTTTTGTTTTTTCAGATATTGTATCAGAAGCCAAGACTTGTTCAGACTCACCTATTCGTTTTAGAAAAACAGATTTATTTTCTCCTTGCTTATTTACAGCAAGTAAATATTGATGCTTTTCATCTTTAAACAATAACATACCAGCCTTATCCTTTTCATTGGAAGGATTAAACAACATACGGGTAGTAGATTCGAATTTATGATGCTGCATACGACGGCAAACAAAAGCAGGAGTGTCCTTTTCAGTAGCACTGACAGCGGCACACTTCAAAGTCAAAAAGCCCGGAGCATCAGATAAAGAATACAATTCAGTAGCAGGAGCACGCAATGTCATCCACTGCATTCCCAAAGAAGTGTTATCAAAATCTTCAAATTCTTCGAAGTTACCAAATGTCACACTAGCATCACGCTTTACGCCTGTTCGTTTTAGAATCAGAGGAACTATTTCATTTTCTTGCGTCATATAAGGAAAACCATCTTCGCTCCACCTTACTGGCATTAAAAATGTTTCACGCCCTAAATTTTCAAACTTATTATTTATAGGACGGCATGCCAAAAACACAGCCCACCAATCGCCTTCTTTGGTTTGTATCAAATCAGCATGACCGGCACAAGTAATCGGATTAGGACGTTCAGCACTAAGATGGCGTTGTGTTAATATTGGATTTTTCGTCCAAGGCGTAAAAGTTCCCATCGGAGAATCACTGCGGAAAATAACTTCAGAATGCCAGGTACTCGTACCACCTTCCGCATCCATGAGGAAATATTTCCCATTAATCTTATACATATGGGGACCTTCTATCCAGATAGGTTTTTCTTCCGGATGCACACCTTTGTTTACCAGAATTTTGCGAGGTCCAATCGTTTTATCTGACTTTACATCAAACTCTTGTATGCGAATTGTACGATGCCCGCTATACTCTGGTTTATAATCCGGAGCATCATCATTATTTACAATATAAGCTTTTCCGTCTTCGTCAAAGAAGAAAGACGGATCTATACCGCCCACTTCAGGCAACATAATAGGATCAGACCATTCTCCAAAAGGATCCTGAGTTTTCACAAAGAAATTACCCGCTCCCACATTAGTGGTTACCATATAATAAGTCTTATTGTGAGGATTATATGAAATAGCCGGTGCAAAAATTCCCCCACTCACATGCTGTCCTTTCATATTAACCAATTGGGAAGGACGGCTAAGAACATGCCCCACCTGTTTCCAGTTTACTAAATCTCTACTATGAAAGATAGGTACACCCGGAAAATAAGTAAAAGTAGAAGTCACTAAGAAATAGTCTCCTTCTCCATTTGTACATATACTAGGATCTGAATACCAACCAGGCAAAATAGGATTATAAAACGACTCATCATCAGGCAGTGGATTTTCCTTGTAAAAATCATCATCACCTTTATAAGTAAAATAATCAAAAAGGGCTGTAGAATCCTTTACAGCAGGTAAATTTCCATTTGCTTTGGACAAATTGCAAGAAGAAAAACTTCCCAATATACCGGCAGAGACTAATAAGGCCGATAAAATTGCAAAAAAAGATCTTTTATTCATCAATACTCGATTTTATAGTTATTAATATTTTTAAGGCAGACGAAAGATAAAGTGTTCTTCATATTTGCATGTTTCATAATATGAGCAGTTTTATATCTCTGGCTTTTCTGCGACAAATGTACAAAAGGCACACATGCGATTAAAAAAATCGTATTACATGTTTTTTTGACAACATTACATATTTCTTTCGTATGTTACATTCTTTATCGTACATGTAACACACGCTTAAGTAATCCATTATATATCAAAAAGTTAGAATCAAGAACCTTTTACATCGCCGCAACAGCCTTATAAAAGCAATAAAAGCATAGAATATAGCATAAAAACAGAACGAAAACATTTCATCCCTAAAGAGCAAGTATAGATATAGGCTAATCACATTGTATACCTATAAGGAAAGAATATACTCAGATTTTTACATTTTTGTCCTTGATTTGCAGCAAGAAAAGAAAAGTACAGAGCAAAAAAAAGGAGTACCGCTGTACTCCAACCATTGTTAACCTTAAATCTAATACTATGAAAAACACATTGCAAAGATACGGACTCTTGGGAAATTAGCAAATTATCCAAGAAAAATAGCATGTTTTATAACACGTTTTAATAGTTTTCCCCTACTTATTAAGAAATAAACTCTCCTTTTTTCAAGGTATGCAACATTTATTTTGAAAATTGAATCGGAGCATACCGTTGATTCTCTGCCGAAAAACCGTTATCTTTGCAAGGATAATTCATTATATACTCAACAAAAAAGAAAAGGAGACACCCGTGAACGAAGAAGAGATTGTCCTCACCCCGATGATGAAACAGTTTCTGGATTTGAAGGCAAAACATCCGGATGCAGTGATGCTGTTTCGTTGCGGTGACTTTTATGAAACATATTCTACGGATGCCATCGTTGCAGCCGAAATTTTAGGGATCACACTAACAAAACGTGCCAATGGGAAAGGAAAAACTATCGAGATGGCAGGTTTTCCTCATCATGCCCTTGATACCTACCTTCCGAAACTGGTTCGTGCCGGAAAACGTGTCGCCATCTGTGACCAGCTGGAAGACCCGAAAATGACGAAGAAGCTGGTGAAGCGTGGCATTACCGAATTGGTTACTCCCGGTGTTTCTATCAATGATAATGTTCTGAACTATAAAGAAAATAACTTCCTGGCTGCCGTTCATTTCGGAAAGGCTTCCTGTGGAGTTGCTTTTCTCGATATTTCTACCGGTGAATTCCTTACTGCAGAAGGGCCTTTTGATTATATAGACAAGCTGTTGAATAACTTTGCCCCTAAGGAAATTCTTTTTGAACGTGGCAAACGCCTGATGTTTGAAGGTAATTTCGGTAACAAGTTCTTCACATTCGAGCTGGACGACTGGGTATTTACAGAAACGACTGCCCGTGAGAAACTGCTGAAACACTTTGAAACGAAGAATCTGAAAGGTTTCGGAGTGGAGCATTTGAAGAATGGCATCATTGCTTCCGGTGCTATTTTGCAGTATTTGACAATGACGCAGCATACGCAAATTGGTCACATCACTTCATTGGCGCGTATTGAAGAAGATAAATACGTCCGTCTGGATAAGTTTACGGTGCGTAGCCTTGAGTTGATTGGTAATATGAATGATGGCGGAAGTAGCCTGCTCAATGTGATCGACAGAACGATCAGCCCAATGGGAGCTCGTCTGTTGAAACGCTGGATGGTTTTTCCCTTAAAGGATGAGAAACCGATCAATGAACGCTTGAATGTAGTGGAATATTTCTTCCGCCAACCTGATTTTAAGGAACTGATTGAAGAACAGTTGCATTTAATAGGAGATTTGGAACGTATTATTTCCAAAGTGGCTGTAGGACGTGTGTCGCCTCGTGAAGTCGTTCAGTTGAAGGTAGCTTTACAAGCTATTGAGCCGATAAAACAGGCATGTATGGAAGCTGATAATGCGAGTTTGAATCGTATTGGCGAACAGCTGAATCTTTGTATTTCTATTCGTGACCGGATTGCCAAAGAGATTAAAAATGATCCTCCTTTACTGATAAATAAAGGTGGAGTGATTCAAGATGGTGTGAACGCAGACTTGGATGAATTGCGGCAAATCTCCTATTCAGGAAAAGATTATCTGCTAAAGATACAGCAGCGGGAGAGCGAGGAGACGGGTATTCCGAGTTTGAAAGTGGCTTATAATAACGTATTCGGTTATTATATCGAAGTCCGTAATGTCCATAAAGATAAAGTTCCTAAAGAGTGGATTCGTAAACAGACGCTGGTTAATGCGGAACGTTATATCACGCAGGAACTAAAGGAATATGAAGAAAAGATTTTGGGAGCGGAAGATAAGATTCTGATTCTGGAAACGCAGCTATATACGGACTTAGTACAGGCATTGATGGAGTTTATTCCACAGATACAGATTAATGCGAATCAGATTGCACGTCTGGACTGTCTGTTGTCATTTGCCAATGTGGCTCGTGAGAATCGTTATATCCGTCCGATTATTGAGGATAATGACGTATTGGATATTCGTCAGGGACGTCACCCGGTAATAGAAAAACAACTTCCGATAGGTGAGAAGTATATTGCCAATGATGTAATGCTGGACAGCGATACACAGCAGATTATTATTATTACAGGTCCGAACATGGCCGGTAAGTCGGCACTCTTGCGTCAGACGGCGTTGATTACGCTATTGGCTCAAATCGGCTCGTTTGTTCCTGCGGAAAGTGCGCATATCGGTTTAGTTGATAAGATATTTACCCGTGTAGGAGCGAGCGATAATATATCAGTCGGTGAATCTACATTTATGGTAGAGATGAATGAAGCGGCTGATATCCTGAATAATGTTTCTTCCCGGAGTCTGGTATTATTTGACGAATTGGGTCGTGGTACTTCTACTTATGATGGTATTTCCATTGCCTGGGCAATTGTAGAGTATATCCATGAACATCCGAAAGCAAAAGCACGTACATTATTTGCTACGCATTATCATGAATTGAATGAGATGGAGAAATCTTTCAAGCGCATCAAGAATTATAATGTATCGGTGAAAGAAGTTGATAATAAAGTAATCTTCCTTCGTAAACTGGAACGTGGCGGTAGTGAACACTCTTTCGGTATTCATGTGGCAAAGATGGCCGGTATGCCGAAAAGCATTGTGAAACGTGCAAATGAGATATTGAAACAGCTTGAATCTGATAATCGCCAACAGGGCATAGCAGGTAAACCGTTGGCAGAAGTGAGCGAGAATCGTGGAGGTATGCAGTTAAGCTTCTTCCAGTTGGACGATCCGATTCTCTGTCAGATTCGCGATGAGATATTGAATCTTGATGTGAATAATCTTACTCCTATTGAAGCGCTGAATAAACTGAATGATATAAAGAAGATAGTCAGGGGGAAATAAGCTGAAAATGTATATAATGTCTTAGGATATGTTTTCGATTGTTGTCCTGACATTAGGGAAATGGCATTTGTTTTATTGATAAAAAAGAGGGATTAGTGATGTTTGAACCGCTAATCCCTCTTTTTTTGATTTAGGCTATTTTATTTTTCTTCTTGTCATAGAAGAACATGAAATAGACGCCTATTATGATAAACGGAACGCTTAACCATTGTCCCATATTGAACATCATGCTGTTTTCAAAATCTTCCTGATTTTCTTTTAGGAATTCGATGAAAAAGCGGAAGGTGAAGATGTAAGTCAGGCAGAGCCCGAAGAAGAAGCCACGGTGCAGTTTCTTGCTGTAATTCTTATACAGGTAAATCATGATGAAGAACAGGATAAGATAAGCAATGGCTTCGTAGAGCTGTCCCGGATGACGGGGGAGCATATCTACACGTTCGAAAACGAATGCCCAGGGCACATCAGACGGTTTGCCGATGATTTCGGAGTTCATCAGGTTGGCAAGGCGGATGAAGCAGGCGGTGATTGGAGTAGCTACGGCAATCATATCCAGCACGTCCATATAATGGAGCTTCGTCTTGCGGCAATACAGCCAAAGGGCGATTATCAGTCCTAATGTACCGCCGTGGCTGGCAAGTCCTTCATATCCGGTAAATTTCCAGTTTCCGTCCGGCATGAACTTGATAGGAAGAATCATTTCCCAAAAATGAGACAGGTAGTATCCCGGGTCATAGAACAGGCAGTGTCCTAGGCGGGCACCGATTAGAATACCAAAGAAACAGTAAAAGAAAAGAGGGTCAAACTTCTTTTCCTCTATCTTTTTATCCCGGTACTGGTAGTGAACAACCACATAAGCAAAGAATATTCCTACTGCCCACAGTAATCCGTAATAACGGATAGAAATGCCGAACAGGTTGAATAGTTCGGGGTTCGGGTTCCAGTTGATGGATAATAGCATGGTATTCATTCTATATTGGATTAATGTTAATGATTAGATTCTTTGAATTTCTCCGCAACCATCCGGTAGGTCGGTATATCTATTCCCTGTTCTTCGGCTGCTGCAATCATGTCGAAGAGCAATCCTTGTATTTCCGAGTCGTGTCCGCGTGCCAGGTCTTTTTGCATAGAAGCGGTACTTTCGGGATCGAGCTTGTCAATCACTTTTAGGTTGTAGCTGACTGGGTCTTCGGGAAATTCGACGCCCAGTTTCTTTCCTAAGGCAGCGCTTTCCGTAGAAAGTCCGATAAATGTATCCCGTATCTTTCCCGGTTTCTGCACTTCTCCCATCGGAACGTCGTAGTAAGCACCCGTCACAGCCATTGCGGAGATAAACGACCATTTGATAAACGTATCCCGGTTGATGTCCGGTGAGAGGTCTACCTTTATGCCTGCTTCCTGCAAGTCTTGTTGGATAGCTTCCAGTAATCCGGGTTTTACAACTGTGCCGCGATGAGCGCCGTATACCAACCGGAATATCTTTCCCATTTGGGTGATTTCTCCGGTGCCGGATACGAAGCCTACGATATAGATGCAGCCGTCGAGAACGGTGACTTCCGGAACTAGCTTCTGTATGCGCGGCCCTGTGCCATATACATTCAGAATAGGGATGACAACCGTGTCTTTGTGTGCTGCTCTTTTTATCAGTTCTACGATAGAATCGACCGAATAACCTTTTACGCATACAAATATCACATCTGCTTTTCCATTGAATTCTTCAGCGGTAGTAGCCGGAATCCGGAGCGTATGTTCGCCCTTCAAATCCGATTTCAGTTTCAAACCGTTCGTTTGAATCGACTGCAAGTGAGCTCCACGGGCAATACAAGTTACATCTTTGCCTGCCAGCGACAAGAATCCTGCGATACTGCCGCCTACACCTCCCGTTCCTGCAATGAGATATTTCATATTGTTAGCGAATTAGTAATTAATAAGTCGTCGGTGGTAACCGATAATCACACGTTGAAACGGAAATGCATGATGTCGCCATCCTGCACCACATATTCTTTTCCTTCTACACCCAGTTTTCCGGCTTCTTTCACAGCTGCTTCCGAGCCGTATTTGATATAATCATCGTATTTGATAACTTCGGCACGGATAAAGCCTTTTTCAAAATCGGTGTGGATCACTCCGGCACATTGAAGAGCTTTCCATCCTTTTTCGTATGTCCAGGCACGTACTTCTTGTACACCGGCAGTGAAATATGTTTCAAGATTCAGGAGTTTGTAAGCAGACTTGATAAGACGTGCTACGCCCGATTCTTCCAAGCCTACTTCGGCAAGGAACATTTGACGGTCTTCGTACGTTTCCAGTTCGGCGATGTCCGCTTCTGTTTTGGCTGCGACAATCAGGATTTGAGCATTCTCGTCTTTTACGGCTTCGCGTACCATATCTACGTATTTATTTCCGTTTACTGCGCTTGCTTCATCAACATTGCAGACATACATTACCGGCTTGCTGGTCAATAAGAACAGTTCGTGAGCAATCTTTTGTTCGTCTTTTGTTTCAAAAGTCACTGTACGTGCAGATTTTCCTTGTTCCAGTGCGTCTTTATATTGAACGAGTACATCGTAAGCTAACTTTGCAGCTTTGTCTCCGCCCGTCTGTGCTTGTTTCTGTACTTTCTGGATACGGCTTTCGATGGTTTCCAGGTCTTTCAATTGAAGTTCGTAGTCAATGATTTCTTTGTCGCGGACGGGATTTACGCTTCCGTCTACGTGTGTCACATTGTCGTCATCGAAGCAACGGAGTACGTGGATAATTGCGTCTGTTTCACGGATATTGGCAAGGAACTTGTTTCCCAGTCCTTCACCTTTGCTTGCGCCTTTCACCAGTCCGGCGATATCTACGATTTCTACAGTTGTAGGAACAATTCGTTGGGGGTGCACCAGTTCAGCGAGTGCGTTCAGACGTTCGTCAGGAACAGTGATTACACCTACATTGGGTTCAATTGTACAGAAAGGGAAATTTGCCGCCTGTGCTTTCGCATTCGACAAACAGTTGAAAAGTGTCGACTTACCCACGTTCGGTAGTCCTACAATACCACATTGCAATGCCATTTATCTATTTCGTTTTTATTTGGTTATCGATAATCTGACTGCAAAGATAGGCATTTTTAGATTATATACATTGGTTGGAAAACAAATACTTCTTTCTTATATCTATTTAATGAGTGGAGGTTGTGTCAAAACGTTGGCACAACCTCTTTTATATTTTACAGTTCTGCTATATTTTCTTTTGGCTATGCTGCTTTTTCCTCATGCATTTGGCAACAAGTTGCTATATTCCAATTATATCGGGTTATAAATAGTCCCATAAACATATATTTGGCAACTGTAATGAGCCCCTTTCCTTCTTTTATCAGTTTAGCACACATTTTTTTGATATTAAAGGCTATAGCAAAGAAAGCAAAGTCCATTGTAACCTTGTCTTCTCCCACATGCCGGAATCTTCTGTATGCCATGTTGTATTTCATTTGTCCAAACACAGCCTCTGGTTCTATACACCTCCTGCCTCTATGCTTGATACCTTCTTCTGAGAGCAACCTTTCCCGTGCCTGCCGTTTGTATTGATTTAATCGGTGGTTGACTTCTATAATACGGTTCCCCCGAGCTTTAAAACAACTGCCACGCAAAGGGCAACCTTCGCATCTTTTTGCTTTATACCGGGCACTTTCGATGATGTATCCGCTCGCTGTCTTGTCACGTTTGGTTCCTATACGGTTCATGTGCTGTCCCATAGGACAAACGTAATAATCCTCTTGGGCATTGTAATGGAGACTTTCGGCATGGAACGGGTTGGGAGTATAACGAGGACGCTGTTCTTTATGGAAGTAATTGTACTTGATGAAGGCTTCTATCCCATTCTCCTGCATGAACCGGTAATTTTCTTCCGAACCGTAACCGGAGTCTGCCACACAGATATTCGGTAAACGGTTATAGCGGTACTGGAAAGAGTGGAAAAAAGGTATGAGGGTCAGTGTATCGGTAGGGTTGGGAAACAGACGGAAGTCTGTGATGAATTGGTTTTCAGTACCTATTTGCAGATTATATCCGGGTTTGGTCTGCCCGTTCTTCATGGCATCTTCTTTCATGCGCATGAATGTGGCACCAGGATCGGTCTTGGAATAGGAGTTACGTTCTCCAAGGGTATCAAGGTGATTGTCGTATTCTATCAGCTTGTCACGATACCCTTCAAGTTCCATGACCTGCTTCTTCTTTTTGCGCAGGGCTTTCTTTTCTTCCTTATCCTTTGTTGCAGGCTGGCGTTCCAGGGCTTCTTTAAGTTCATCCACTATGTCAGAGAGCCTGCAGGGAGTAAACTCCACGGATGTGTCTTTTATAGAGTTCTCCTGTGCAATGGCTTCATCCACCTGTTCCAAGAGAATACGGATTTTATCCATTAGTCTCGTACGGTTCCGTTCGACTGTCTTGCGCCAGACAAAAGTATATTTGTTGGCTTTGGATTCAATCTTGGTGCCGTCGATATACTCCACATCAAGGCTGATGAAACCTTTATCGGCAAGGACAAGAACCAACTGGGTAAATACATTATTTATTTCCTCCTTTACACGGTTACGAAAACGGTTGATCGTGATAAAATCCGGATGCTCATTACCGGCAAGCCAAATATAATGAATGTCACGAAGGAGGTGCTTCTCTATTTTACGGCAAGAATAGATATTATTCATGTAGGCGTAGATTATCACCTTAAGCATCATTTTAGGATGATAAGGACAACGGCCCGTTTCCTTATAAAGCTTCTTGAAACTCTCAAGATTGAGATTGTCAATAACAGCATTCACGATGCGGACCGGGTCGGTCGCAACTATGTTTTCATCAATTCTTTGTGGAAAAAGAACGGTTTGGTTGGGAATGTAAGG
>OIRQ01000400.1_pt1 | contig 10088 bp, 10 predicted proteins | sample 1586271 | NCBI WGS metagenome assembly OIRQ01 (sample SAMN02674970, study PRJEB24791) | human gut metagenome, SKBSTL043 | isolation source: stool | host: Homo sapiens | place: USA | reverse complement strand
CGCTCTTCCGATCTACTGGAGCTCGTCGAAGGTGATGGTGGACGGCACCACATGCACGCGGCAGCCGCGTTCGGCCATGCGATGCGGGGTCATGGACTTGATGCCCAGATCGACGGCCGCCACGGTGAACAGCGGTTCCTTGCCTTCGAATTCGCCGCAGGGTTCGATGGTATAGGCTTCCTTGGTGCTGACCTCGTCGTAGAGGCTCATGCCCTTCATCTGCGGAGGGGCCTTGACCTCGTCGAGCATGGAGTCGATGGTGCGCAGTTTGCCGTCACCGTCGAGCAGCGCATCGCCTGAGAAGATGGCCGCGCGCATCACACCGGCGGAACGCAGGTGGCGTACCAGCTTGCGCGTGTCGATATGGCTGATGCCGACGATGTGGTTGGATTCGAGATCGTCGTCAAGGCTGCCGGTGGCGCGCCAGTTGCTCACATTCGGGCTGGGATCGCGCACAACATAACCGGCAACCCAGATTCGTGAGGATTCTGGATCCTCCCCATTGATTCCCGTGTCCCCAATGTGTGGGAACGTCTGCACCACGATCTGACGATCGTAGCTGGGGTCCGTAAGCGTTTCCTGATATCCGGTCATACCGGTTGCGAAAACGATCTCCCCGCTGGTCGTGCCGATCGCGCCGTAAGGTTCACCCACATACACCTGCCCGTCTTCGAGAACGAGAACGGCATCTTGAGGGTCAAACATCACGGCTTCGGAATCATACTGGTTCACCAAAACCCCCTTATAGTCAAGGTATTCGTACCAAGGATAGCGGCCGGTTAGGACTCGCGACCCGGCCGAATCGCTTAACTTTCAGCTTTATTCAGCTGAAGGTTCGGTCGGTTGCTCATCCACTTGAGCGGCATCCGCATCAGCGCTTACCGCGCTGAGCAGACCGTGGATGAATGCCGGTGATTCGTCATCACACAACGTCTTGGCAAGGCCAAGCGCCTCGTCGATGGCCACCATATTGGGAACATCATCATTGAACATGATCTCCCATGCGGCGATACGCAGAATATTGCGATCGACAACGCCCATACGCTTGACCTTCCAACCGGTGGAATGCTCGTCAAGCGTGGAATCGATGGCTGCGATATGTTCCGCAACGCCACGAACGATTTCGATGGCGTATTCAGGCAGCGGAGTCTGGGCGCCGGGCTGCTCAATGCGCTCAGCAAGAAGGGACAGGATGTCCTGTCCCTTCTCATCCGCTTCATACAACGTATTCAGAGCCCTCTTACGAGCGGTGGAACGTGCCATGAAACTTCTTTCGTCCTTACTCTCAGTTCTCGCGGCCGAGGTAGGAGCCGTCGGTGGTGTTCACCTTGACCTTCTCACCTTCGCCGATGAACAGCGGCACCTGGATCTCGGCGCCGGTTTCGACGGTGGCCGGCTTGGTGCCGGCGTTGGAACGGTTGCCCTGCAGGCCCGGCTCGGTGTGGGTGATGGTCAGGACCACGGAGCCCGGCAGATCGACGCTCAGCGGGGTGCCGTCGTGGAAGGAGACCAGGCAGTCAGTGCCTTCGAGCAGGAACTTGGCCTTGTCGCCCACGAGGGTCTTCGGAACCATGATCTGATCGTAGGTGGTCATATCCATGAACACGAAGTTGTCGCCGTCCTCGTAGGAGTACTGGAGGTTGCGGTTGTCGACGGTTTCGAATTCCATCTTCATGCCAGCATTGAAGGTCTTGTCAACGATCTTGCCCGAGAGGACGTTCTTGATGGTGGTGCGCACGAAAGCGGGGCCCTTGCCCGGCTTGACGTGCTGGAACTTGATGACGGCCCACAGCTGGCCATCGAGGTTCAGGACGGAACCGTTCTTGATGTCATTGGTAGTCTGTGCCAAATTAACTCACCTATTTCTTCGTCTAACAGGGAAAGCTTAAAAGAGCCTTGCTCATTATGCCACGGTGTGCATACTTTGTCGGTAAGCCTTCCATATATAGGAAAACCTCCCTCGGCGAACATGCCTCGGGAGGTTTTCCTAAAAAACGCTAGTTCAAGCGTGCCTTGATATCAAGCAGAAACTACTCGATGATCTTGGTGACACGGCCCGAGCCGACGGTGTGGCCGCCTTCGCGCACTGCGAAGGTCAGGCCCTCCTCCATAGCGATCGGCTGGATCAGCTCAACGCCGAAGGTAGCGTGATCGCCCGGCTGCACCATCTCAACGCCTTCCGGCAGGGTGATAACGCCGGTGACGTCGGTGGTACGGAAGTAGAACTGCGGACGGTAGTTGGAGAAGAACGGCGAGTGACGGCCGCCTTCGTCCTTGGTCAGCACGTAGACTTCGCCCTCGAACTTGGTGTGCGGGGTGACGGAGCCCGGCTTGGCCACAACCTGGCCACGCTCGACATCGTCACGGCCGAGACCACGCAGAAGCAGACCGGTGTTGTCGCCAGCCTCGCAGGCGTCCATGGTCTTGTGGAAGGTCTCGATGGAGGTGACGGTGGTCTGCTGGGTCGGACGGATACCAACGATCTCGACCGGGGTGTTGACGGCCAGCTGGCCACGCTCGACACGACCGGTGACAACGGTACCACGGCCGGAGATGGTGAAGACGTCCTCGATCGGCATCAGGAACGGCTTGTCCAGGTCGTGAACCGGGGTCGGGATGTAGTCGTCGACAGCGTCCATGAGGTCCTTAACGGACTGGACCCACTTCTCGTGGTCCGGAGCGTCGTCGTGCAGAGCACCGTAAGCGGAGGTGTGGATGACCGGGCAATCGCGATCGAAGCCGTTTTCGTCGAGGAGGTCACGGACCTCTTCCTCAACAAGCTCGATGAGCTCTTCGTCGTCGACCATATCGCACTTGTTCAGAGCGACGAGGATACGCGGCACGCCCACCTGACGAGCGAGCAGCACGTGCTCGCGGGTCTGAGCCATCGGGCCGTCGGTGGCGGCCACAACCAGGATAGCGCCATCCATCTGGGCAGCGCCAGTGATCATGTTCTTCACGAAGTCGGCGTGGCCCGGGCAGTCGACGTGAGCGTAGTGACGCTTCTCGGTCTGGTACTCGATGTGGGCGATGTTGATGGTGATACCGCGGGCGGCCTCTTCCGGAGCGGAATCGATCTGGTTGAAGTCGTACTCCGGGTTGACATCCGGGAACTCCTCGTGCAGCACCTTGGAGATGGCTGCAGTCAGGGTGGTCTTGCCGTGATCGACGTGGCCGATGGTACCAATGTTAACGTGCGGCTTAGTACGCTCGTACTTTTCCTTTGCCATGTGTTTGTCCTCCTGGACGTCTCGTAGTAAGCCTTGAACTCACTTCAAGGCACTCGCTACATTTTACTGGGTTTGACGGGTTTGTGCCACTTTGGAGCCCGAACCCAGTCAGCGCTACAAAATACTAGCGCTGACTGGAGACAGTTTCCACTTCAGTGGCAGCGCGTGTCACTCGCCGCGCTGGGCCTTGATGATCTCCTCGGAGACGTTCTTCGGAACCTCAGCGTAGGAGTCCATCTGCATGGTGAACATTGCGCGGCCCTGGGTCTTGGAGCGAAGGTCGCCGATGTAGCCGAACATTTCGGACAGCGGAACCTTGGCGTCGATGACCTTGACACCGGTGGAGTCGGTCATGGACTGGATGGAACCACGACGGGCGTTGATATCGCCCATCACGTCGCCCATGTACTCTTCCGGAGTACGCACTTCCACGGCCATGATCGGCTCGAGGATGACCGGCTTGGCCTTCGGAGCAGCTTCCTTGAAGCACATGGAACCTGCGATCTTGAAGGCCATTTCGGAGGAATCGACGTCGTGGACCTGGCCGTCAGTGACGGTAGCCTTGACGCCAACCACCGGGAAGCCGGCGAGCACGCCGGATTCCATGGCTTCCTGCACACCAGCATCGATGGAAGGAATGAATTCCTTGGTGATGTGGCCACCGGTGACCTCGTTGACGAACTCGTAGGTCTCGCCCTCTTCGGTGTTGAGCGGCTCGAAGTTCATCAAGACCTTTGCGAACTGGCCGGAACCACCGGTCTGCTTCTTGTGCGTGTATTCCTGGTTCATGACGGCCTTGCGGATCGTCTCGCGGTATGCAACCTGCGGGTTACCCACGTTGCACTCCACCTTGAATTCACGACGCATACGGTCGACGATGATGTCGAGCTGCAGCTCGCCCATGCCGGAGATCAGGGTCTGGCCGGACTCTTCGTCGGTCTTCACCTGGAAGGTCGGATCCTCGTCGGACAGCTTCGCCAGAGCGATGCTCATCTTCTCCTGGTCGGCCTTGGTCTTCGGCTCCACGGCCACCTCGATCACCGGATCCGGGAAGGTCATGGATTCGAGGGAGATAGGCGCCTTTTCGTCGCACAGGGTGTCACCGGTGGTGATGTTCTTCAGGCCCACGAAGGTGTAGATGTTGCCGGCTTCGGCGGCATCGACCGGGTTCTCCTTGTCGGCGTGCATCTGGAAGATCTTGCCGACGCGTTCCTTCTTGCCCTTGGTGGAGTCAAGCACGGTGTCGCCCGGGGTGACGGCGCCGGAGTAGACGCGCACGAACACGAGCTTGCCATAGAACGGGTGGGTAGAGATCTTGAAGACCAGGGCAGAGAACGGATCATCGGTGGTCGGCTTGCGATCGATCTCGATGGATTCGTCCTTAGGATCGAAACCGACGATGGACGGAACGTCCTCCGGGCTCGGCAGGTAGTCGACGACGGCGTCCAGCATCGGCTGCACACCCTTGTCCTTGAAGGCGGAGCCGCAGAGCACCGGGTAGGCTTCACGGTTAATGGTGAGCTTACGGATGCCGCTACGGATCTCGTCCTCAGTCAGTTCGCCGGACTCGAGATACTTCTCAAGCAGCTCTTCGTCGGATTCTGCGACCTGGTCGAGCAACTCTGCACGATACTGCTCGGCCTTGTCCTGCAGATCGGCCGGGATGTCGGTAGTGTCGTAGTGAGCGCCCATGTCGCCGGAAACGTCGTTCCAGACGTAAGCCTTCATACGAATCAGATCGACAACGCCAGCGAAGTCGTTCTCAGCGCCGATCGGCAGCTGCACGACAAGCGGGGTCGCGCCCAGCTTGGTTTTGATGGTGTCGACGGAGTAGTAGAAGTCAGCGCCGAGCTTATCCATCTTGTTGATGAAGCAGATACGCGGAACGCCGTACTTGTCAGCCTGACGCCACACGGTTTCGGACTGCGGCTCCACGCCTTCCTTGCCGTCGAACACGGCAACGGCACCATCGAGCACACGCAGGGAGCGCTCCACCTCGGCCGTGAAGTCCACGTGGCCAGGGGTATCGATGATGTTGATCTGGAACTTGTCCTTGGTGTCGTGGGACTGACGGCTCCAGAAGCAGGTGGTAGCAGCGGACTGGATGGTGATACCACGTTCCTGCTCCTGCGCCATGAAGTCCATGGTGGAGGCGCCGTCGTGGGTCTCGCCGATCTTGTAGTTCTTACCGGTGTAGAACAGAATACGCTCGGTAGTGGTGGTCTTGCCGGCATCAATGTGGGCCATGATGCCGATATTGCGGACGTCGTGGAGGTCCGAAATCTCTTCAGCCATCTTTTTCCTTAGTTTTACTCAGGGCGAGTGATTACCAGCGGTAATGAGCGAAGGCCTTGTTAGCCTCTGCCATCTTATGAGTATCCTCGCGGCGCTTGACAGAAGCACCGAGGCCGTTGGAGGCATCCAGGATCTCATTGGCGAGACGCTCAGCCATGGTCTTCTCACGACGGGCGCGGGAGAAGTCGGTCAGCCAGCGCAGGGACAGAGTGTTCGCACGAGCCGGCTTCACTTCGACCGGAACCTGGTAGGTAGCGCCACCGACGCGGCGGGAGCGAACCTCGAGGGATGGACGGATGTTGTCAAGAGCGCGCTTAAGCACTGCCACCGGCTCCTGATCAGTCTTTTCCTTGACCATATCGAGAGCGGAGTAGACGATGTCTTCGGCGATCGACTTCTTGCCGTCGAGCAGAATCTTGTTGATGAGCTGTGCCACAACAGTGGAACCGTAAATCGGATCCGGCAGCAGCTGATGCTTCTTGGAAGGTCCTTTACGTGACATATCTCTTACTTCGCCTTCTTTGCTCCATACAGGGAACGACCCTGCTTACGGTCCTTGACACCCTGAGTATCGAGCGCGCCACGCACGATGTGGTAACGCACACCCGGGAGATCCTTCACACGGCCGCCGCGCACGAGCACGATGGAGTGCTCCTGCAGGTTGTGGCCTTCGCCCGGGATGTAAGCGGTGACTTCCACACCGGAGCTCAGGCGCACACGAGCGACCTTACGCAGTGCCGAGTTCGGCTTCTTCGGGGTGGTGGTGTAAACACGGGTGCACACGCCGCGGCGCAGCGGGCTTCCCTTCAGTGCCAAAGTCTTGGACTTCTTCGGCTTTGCCTGACGTCCCTTACGGACGAGCTGTTCAATAGTAGGCAACTTGAATTCTCCGATTCAGTGGTTTCTCTTGCTTTTGTGTGACCGCCGCACTGCACCCACACTCCACGCATCTGAATCGTGAAGATAGCCACAGTCCACCGGCCCGATGGCCCATCCCTCTCTCACCGTCGCATTGCTGCGCGTGATGCAATCGAGTTCCGGGATATCCCAACCCGCACGCCTGTCACATAAGGCATGCCGTTGGCACACACGAATTATCAGTATACGGATTCCCAAGACATTCCAACATGCCGTGTCGCAAATCGCAAAAGGAATGGCCCCGGATCCTTTCGAATCCGGGGCCATCCACTCGGGAAGGAGGTTCCCACTTCTTTGCTACGCGCTACCTTACGCGCACTCTTCAGTCTCGTTGTCTGTTTTGCATTTGCGGCCCGGCGCCTGCGCCGTACTACCCCATTGCCGCTGTTTCGAATCGCTATTGTTCAGTTATATCTTAAAGGCGTTGCGCATGAACCTCACGGCCATCGGCGCTTCGTTGCGACCTGACGAATTCTCGACTGATCCACAACTCCGGCCTTCAGTTACAGTATACCCCAAAACGAACAAAAAACACGGGTGAAGACACCCTTAAATCCCAATAATTTCAATCATTTTGCCTACATCAGCGCAAAGCAACAAAACATCACAATGACACGTTTGCACCACTCAAAACAAAACATTCCCTGAATCGTTTTGAAAGATTCAGGGAATGCGCAATATGACGACGGAATCTACTGACGAATGTCAGCTGTTAGCTGTTTCGGCAGCGTCTTCGCGGGCCTTCGCAGCCGAGCCCTTCTCACCATTGTCGGAATCAGGATGGATCTGATGCCTGTCATCATGCTCACGCCACCAGCTGGACAGCACGGAACCGGAAATGTTGTGCCAAACGCTGAAGAACGTGGACGGCACCGCGGCCAACGGATTGGAAGCGAACGACGTCAGCGCCAAAGTCGCTCCCAAAGCGGAATCCTGCATGCCGACCTCGAAGGTGATGGCCTTCTGCTGCGCGTAGCGGAAGCCCTTCGGATACACCTTGTACATGAGCTTGGAGAAACCGAAGCCCAGCGCGTAGCCGCACAGGTTGTGCAGGATGACCACCGGGATGGCAAGCAGCGAGGAAGCCACGAACAGCTTCGGACCGTTGGCTGCGACGACCACGCCGATGATAAGCAGGATGGCCACCTGGGACACGATCGGCAGAGCGACCGTAATCTTCTCGATCTTCTCGCCGAAAATAGCATGGCAGATCACGCCAAGAGCGATCGGGAACAGCACCACCTTGACCGCATTGAGGAACAGGGATTCCACCGGGACCGACACATACTGGGAAGCCAGCCACTGCATCAACAGCGGAATCATGAACGGCGCGCACAACGTGGACAAAATGCCGATGGACACGTCCAGCGCCACATCGCCACGACTCAGATAGCTCATCACGTTGGACGAGGTTCCGGACGGGCAGCAGCCGACCAGAATCACACCGACGGCGAGCGCACCATCAAGACGGAAAATCCAGCACAGCAGCACAGCTACCAACGGCATGATGACGAAGTGGGCCACGGTACCGACGATGACCATCAGAGGCTGGGTGAGAATGCGCCTGAAATCGTCAAGGGTCAAGGTAAGACCCATGCCGAACAGCACGATACCTAGGAAATAACCGGTATAGGATTTGCCCCACAAGCTTGCCTGCGGCACGAAATAGTTGAACACGGCCCACACAATCACAATCGCGGTGAACCACTTGGTGAGCCAATCACCAAACGCTTTGACCTTCTGCATGAATCTCTCTTCCTTCACATTTCACAGCTTTTCGGCCGATGATCCGCATACGCCGTAAACACTCCGAGACGGCCCACACCGCCATTACAGCACACCCTTACGCATGCAGCGACTACAAGGTACGCGTGAGTTTCGGATTTGTGTAATATGCCGTTCACATAATGAACAATCCACAGCGCAAGCCGACGACAGGCACGCGCAACACGCCGATGTAGACATAGCTGGAAAATCGTGTATAGTTTTCATCTGTTGCGCTTCTGCATGAAGCGAAAACATGGTGGCTATAGCTCAGTTGGTAGAGCATCTGATTGTGGTTCAGAAGGTCGCGCGTTCGAGCCGCGTTAGCCACCCCGGCGAAACCTCGGAAGAAATTCCGAGGTTTTTTGCTATCCGGACGGCTTGAATACAGCAAACAGCCGGTCGCAAGTCATCAGCATAGGTCAGATACAAGGAGCGCATCATGCTGTCTTTTGAAAACGACTATTCCTGCACGGCAACACCGGAAATCATCGAACGCATCAGCGAAATCGCACAAAACCAATATCCGGGTTACGGCAACGACAGCATCTGCGAAAGCGCGAAAGCCAAAATCCGCGAAGCATGCGCCTGCCCTGACGCACAGATTTTCTTCCTGGTAGGTGGCACGCAGACCAACCAGACCATCATCGACTCCATCACACCGCAGTATGCCGGCGTAATCGCGGCAAGCACAGGCCATGTGAACGTGCATGAGGCGGGCGCCATCGAATTCACCGGACACAAGGTGCTGACGCTCCCCCACCATGACGGCAAAATCAACGCGGATGAACTCGACGAATACTGCGCCACGTTCTACGCGGACGGCAACTACACGCATATGGTGTTCCCCGGCTGCGTGTACATTTCGCAGGCCACCGAATACGGCACGCTCTACACGCTCGCCGAACTTGAGGCGATCCGCAAGGTCTGCACGAAGTACGACATGCCGTTGTTCATCGACGGCGCACGACTTGGCTACGCGCTGACCGCAACCGGCAACGACGTGACGCTTGAAGACATCGCGCGTATCGCGGACGTATTCTATATCGGCGGCACCAAGGTCGGAGCCATGTTCGGTGAGGCCGTGGTGTTCACGCACGGCAATATGCCGAAAAACTTCGTGACGCTCGTCAAGCAACATGGCGCGCTGCTCGCCAAGGGATGGCTGCTGGGCGTGCAGTTCGACACGCTGTTCACCGACGATCTGTATTGCAGGATCGCCCGCCACGCCAACGATGCGGCCGACCGTATTCGCGAAGTGCTGGTGGAACGTGGCTATACGCTCACCTTCGACGCGCCGACCAATCAGATCTTCATCACGCTCGACAACGCGACATCCGAGCGTTTGCAGCGCAATGTGCGCCTCGGCTTCATGGAAAAGGCCGACGACACGCACACGGTGATGCGCATCTGCACCAGCTGGGCCACCACCGATGAGCAGGTGGAGCAGCTGATCGCATTGCTGTAGCGCGCATCGTCGCTGTCAATCGGAAAAATAATCATTACGACAAACAACAAAAAGGCGCAGGAATTACATCCCGCGCCTTTTTGCTTACGTTACGATCATTTATCACGCATGTGGTTCCATTTATGCTGATTGTTACGCATTGATTTGCTTATTGGCATTATCGGCGATCGCCTCGCGTTCCATAGCCACGAATTTACGCACGGAAGCAGCCACCGAATAATGCTCTTTAGTGTGTTCGGCATAGATTTCGCCCCATTTCGACAGTTCATCGGGGTGATCGACCCACCAATCGATGCGCCTTGCCAACGCTTCCACATCGTCGACAGGGAATAGCGATTCGTCACGTAACGCGAACTGGCCTGCGGCGCTCAGCGGAGACGATGCGATGACCGGCACCAAACCGGCGGCCATAC
>OIRQ01000391.1_pt1 | contig 10162 bp, 8 predicted proteins | sample 1586271 | NCBI WGS metagenome assembly OIRQ01 (sample SAMN02674970, study PRJEB24791) | human gut metagenome, SKBSTL043 | isolation source: stool | host: Homo sapiens | place: USA | reverse complement strand
TTCCGATCTGTCATCTGGTCGTCGGTATAACCTACTGATTTCACGATGGCTTCGTGAAAATCATAGAACGTGGCTTCCGGGTCAATCTGTATTTCTCTGATGAAGTCGTCCGCTTCATCGGAGATGAGGGTAAATCTATATATCATACTATTAACTTTTTATTTGCTTGCAGGAATAATGCCGCGAGCCGATTCGCGTATAAAGTTTACAATATAGCTGATTTCTGGGGTCATTTCCATTTCATTCTCAATCTTTTTCAAAGCTTCCGTATTGTTCAGTCCACTTTGATAGATAATGCGGTAGGCGTTGTGAATGGCCTCGATGGTTTCGTTGGAGAAACCGCGACGGCGCAGTCCCACGATGTTGATGCCTGCATAGCAGATGGGTTCCCGTCCGGCTATGATGTACGGCGGTATGTCTTTGCTGAAGCGGCATCCGCCCTGTATCATGCCGAATCCGCCTACGTGGCAGAACTGGTGCATCAGTACGTTGGCGCTGATGATGGAATTGTCGTCTATGACAATCTCGCCTGCCATTTTTGTGGAATTGCCGATGATGCAACCGTTGCCGATAAAGGCATCGTGTGCAACATGTACACCTTCCATCAGCAGGTTGTTGCTGCCAACGATTGTCTTTCCTTTGGCAGCCGTACCCCGGTTGATTGTCACGTTCTCGCGGATGGTATTATTATTGCCTATCTCGGCGGTAGTCTCTTCTCCCCGGAATTTCAGGTCTTGCGGGATAGCACCGATTACAGCTCCGGGAAAGATTGTATTCCCGTTGCCGATGCGTGAACCGTACAGAATGTTGGCATTCGCCATAATCTTGTTGTTATCGCCGATTACCACATTCTTGTCGATGAAAACAAAAGGAGCAATCTCTACGTTTTCCCCGATTTTCGCTTCGGGATGAATATACGCTAAGGGACTTATCATAATTAATTTACTTGTTTTTTACTATTTGAGCCATAAATTCAGCCTCACACACTACCTTTTCGCCTACAAATACATAGCCTTTCATAGTAGAGATACCCCGGCGGATAGGAGCCAGCAGTTCGACACGGAAAATCAAAGTATCTCCCGGCACTACTTTCTGGCGGAACTTGACGCCGTCTATCTTCATAAAGTAGGTGGAATAGCGTTCGGGTTCGTCTACGGAGTTCAGAACAAGTAAACCGCCTGTCTGCGCCATGGCCTCTACCTGCAATACGCCCGGCATGACGGGTTCTTGCGGGAAGTGTCCCTGGAAGAAAGGTTCGTTGGCTGTTACGTTCTTGACACCTACGATGTAGTTGGCACCTATCTCAATTACTTTATCTACCAGTTGGAACGGATAGCGGTGCGGCAACAGTTCACGGATGCGGTTTACATCCATAATGGGTTCGCGGTTGCAGTCGTAAGTAGGGGCCTGTATCTCGTGCAGACGGATTTCCTTACGCATCTGGCGGGCAAACTTGTTGTTGATGGTATGTCCCGGACGTGTGGCAATGATACGTCCCTTGATGGGCTTGCCAATCAGAGCCAGATCACCGATAACGTCCAGCAGTTTATGGCGGGCGCATTCGTTGGGCCATACCAGCGGTTTGTGGTTGATGTAACCCAACTGCTTGGCGTCCATGTGAGGCACGCCCATTACGTCGGCAAGCTTGTCGTAGGCATCCTGCGGCATTTCACGTTCATAGATAACAATGGCGTTGTCCAGGTCGCCGCCTTTGATAAGTCCGGCTTGCAACAGCGGTTCTATCTCGCGTACAAATACGAAAGTGCGGCTGGCGGCTACTTCATCCTTGAACTTTGCCATATCTTCCAATGTGGCAAACTGGTTGGGGATGATGGTCGAGTCGTAGGATACCAGTACGTTCAGACTGAAGTTTTCATCGGGCAATACGATGATGGATGAGCCGGTGGCATCGTCACGGAATTCAATCTTGGATTTGATGATATAGAAATCCTTTACGGCACTTTGTTCCACCGTACCTACACGTTCTATTTCGTTGACATAATACTGGGCACTTCCATCCAGGATAGGAAATTCCGGACCGTTCACCTGAATAAGGCAGTTATCTATGCCCAAAGCGTAAAGCGCAGCCATGCCGTGCTCTACGGTACTTATCTTAACCCCGTTTTTGGAAAGCACGGTGCCGCGTGTCGTTTCGGTCACGTTATCGGCAACAGCGTCAATGATAGGCTGACCTTCCAGGTCGGTACGCTGAATCTTATATCCGTGGTTGTCCGGAGCAGGGTTGAAAGTAACAGTCAGATCAAGTCCAGTGTGAAGACCTTTCCCACTGAGTGAAAAGCTGTCTTTCAGAGTCTTTTGTTTCAACATTGGTTACTTATTTAATTGTTTTTTTAATTCATCGAGTTCTTTGCGGAGCGCATTCAACTCAAAGTACATATCCGGCAGCTTGCGGAATACGGACTGTGACTTGAAGTAGGGCTTCACTTCCATAGGCGGCGTACCTATTAATACACTGCCTTCTTTAATACTGCTGGGAACACCGGATTGTGCGCCAAGGTTCACTTTGTTTCCGATGTGGATGTGTCCGGCTATACCCACCTGACCGCCAAACATACACCATTCGCCTACTTTGGTGGAACCGGCTATGCCCACTTGGGCCGCCATTACCGTATGCGAACCGATTTCATCATTATGTGCCACCTGCACCAGATTATCCAGTTTTACACCGCTGTGAACGATAGTCGCTCCCATCGTGGCACGGTCTACACACGTATTGGCGCCGATTTCCACATTGTCTTCCAATAGGGTGATTCCGATTTGGGGAATCTTTTCATACCCTTCGGGAGTGGGGGCGAAACCGAAACCGTCTGCACCGATTACACAACCGGCATGCAGGATGCAACGGTTGCCTACGCGACAATCGTGGTAGATTGTTGCATTTGCGTAAATAATGCAATCATTGCCTACTTTAGCACCGCTTCCGATAGTGGCATGCGGATGAATTACCGTATTGTCGCCCACTTCTGCATGGTCTCCTACATAAGCAAAAGGCGCAATGTAAACATCTTTGCCTATTTTGGCAGTTTCGGCAACGTATGCGCGCGGGTCGATGCCGGTGCGTTTCGGTTTGCTCTGTTCATACAGGTTTAATAATTTGGCAAGGCTTTCGTAGGCATTGTCTACCTTAATCATGGTAGCTTTTACTTCCTGTTCGGGAGTGAAATCCTTATTAACCAAAACAATACTCGATTGGGTTTCATACAGATAAGGTATGTATTTAGGGTTGGATAAGAAAGAGATTGCCCCCGGTATTCCTTCTTCAATCTTGGCGAAGGTATGCACGGTTGCATTCTCGTCTCCTACGATTTCTCCTTGTATAAATGTTGCAATTTGTTTAGCAGAGAACTCCATGTTTTATTGTTGTTAGATGGTTTCAAAACACAAATAACGGACTTTTTTTTTATATATCCTTGTCCTGCGGTGAATATTTTATACTTATCTATGCAAACGTTGATAACATAAGTAGTACTTTTTTACTTTTTTTGAGAGTAGGGAGATGTTGAGCATGTCCGATGCTTCGGCTATGTTTTTAATGGAGCCGTCGTTGTACAGGATGTCGATGCTGTCGTCTGCCGGGTCGTACATATTCTTCTCAATGCTTGGGGTAGAGATAAAATAACCGGCTTCGGAAAGAGGGATGTCCAGCTGTTTGCCGATTTGCCGGGTGATTTCTTCTTTACGCTCCTCGCTGAAAGGTTCGGTGGAGATTTCCACTTTGAATATGTTACGGTTAACCATACCCATACTTAGTGTGGAAAGCACCCTGTCCGGATGTGTGCTCCATACTTTCAGGGCAGTCCAAAGATCGTTGTCGTCCAGTTGGATAAAGTTTTCCAGGCAGTCCGGGTTATTGTAGAATATTTCCCGGTTGATATCATTGTATAAAAAGAATTTCAGTGCGGGCGGGGCAAACAAGTCCACGCCTTTGCCGGCTAACTCCTTGGCACGCAGCAAGGTGCTGATGAGCATCTTTTCGTAGGCAACCGATGTCTTATGGAGATATACCTGCCAGTACATCAGGCGGCGTGCAGTGAGGAAGTTTTCGATAGAGTAGATTCCTTTGGATTCTACGACCAGATGGTCGTCTTTTACATCGAGCATCTTGATGATGCGCGCCGAACCTATGTTACCTTCCGTCACTCCGGTATAGAAGCTGTCGCGGCGCAGGTAGTCGAGGCGGTCCATGTCCAGTTGTCCGCTTACCAGCTGGTGGAGGAAACGCTTGGGATATTCGTCCTTGAATATTTGGATGGCAAGTGTCAGTTGCCCGTTTATTTCTTTGTTGATGCGTTCCATGAGCATCAGGGAAATGTCTTCGTGCGAGACACCTTTTACAATAGTATCTTCAAGCACGTGCGAGAACGGACCGTGCCCGATGTCGTGCATGAGGATAGCCGCCTGTACGGCTTCCGCTTCACTGTCGAAAATGAAGTTTCCCTTGGCGGTAAGTTGCTGGATAGCTTCACTCATAAGGTAGAATGCCCCCAGTGAGTGCTGGAACCGGGTATGCTGTGCGCCGGGATACACCACGGACGATAATCCCAATTGTTTGATACGGGTGAGGCGTTGCAAAAGGGGATGTCGTACAAGGTCGTACAGCAGTCCTTTGGGTATGTTGATGAATCCGAACACCGGATCGTTGATGATTTTACGTTCGTAAGGCATAGCTAAGTATTTGAGGACAAAGGTAATTTGTTTTTAGGAGATGACAAAATATGATGCTATACAAGGAAGTTCATCACCAGTCGTGTTGAGATGATAACCTCTAAGTTGTAAATCGCAGTAGGTTTATATTTTGAGATAGTATTATGCAAAATTTGCATATTACTGTCTCTGTCAAGTTCTCCTTCATTGAAAACATTTGCAATGTGGCGGGCTATGACAGATTGGTCCTTTTGAAACCTTCGAGCATATCATGCGGGATTATCATGTATTGATACGAACCGGGCAGAATCGGCGAAATGGGTAGTTGTTCACCTGATTCTGCCCGGTTATGTTTAAAATAAGTTCTTATTTGCTTCTCAGAGTATCGCTTTCAGCTGTTCCGCCATCTGAGCCTGTACTTCCTGTGCGGCTTTGCGTGCAGCAGCTGCGAAATTTTCGGTCTTGTCTACATAGATGATACCGCGGCTGGAGTTAACAATCAGCCCGCAAGTCTTGTTCATGCCGTACTTGCAGACCTCTTCCAATGAACCGCCTTGCGCACCTACGCCGGGCACTAAAAGGAAGTGGTTGGGAACAATCTTACGAATATCTTCGAAAGCACGTCCTTGGGTGGCGCCTACCACGTACATCATTTGCTCGTCGTTTGCCCATTCCTGTGACTTGCGCAATACTTTTTCAAAGAGACGTTCACCGTTTTTGTCTTCCGTCAGTTGGAAGTCGTGCGAACCTTTGTTGCTGGTCAGTGCGAGCAGGATAACCCATTTGCCTTCGTAGGTGAGGAATGGAGTAACGCTGTCTTCGCCCATATAAGGAGCTACGGTTACCGAGTCTATGTCCAGTTCTTCAAAGAAAGTACGTGCATACATGGCAGAGGTATTACCGATGTCGCCGCGTTTGGCATCGGCGATGATAAACTGGTCGGGATAGTTCTGCTTGATGTAGTTCACGGTCTTTTCAAAGGCAATCCAGCCTTTTACTCCCATGCTCTCATAGAAAGCGAGATTCGGTTTGTAGGCGATACACAGGTCGGCTGTTGCATCGATAATCGCTTTGTTGAAGACAAAGATGGGGTCTTCTTCTTTCAGCAGGTGTTCCGGAATCTTTTTGATATCCGTGTCCAGACCTACGCATAGAAATGATTTCTTGCGTTTGATATTCTCAAAGAGTTGTTGTTTGTTCATATCGCAATTTGTTGGTTTAATGGTTTTACTTTTTAAATAAATATCCCTTGATGCTCATTCTTATATCTTCGTCACTGTTCTTTTCATAATGGATATCGAATGCAGTCAGCATGAACAGGTTCTTGGGAGAATTGCATCGGAAAGAGGTAGGCGGTATATGACCGTGCTTGCTGTTCTTTTCCAACATTTCCAATGTGCTGAGTTCGATATATGCGCTATCGTTCAGATTGTCCGTCCGGGTATCGAGTGAAACGGGCAATATTCCATTTTCAAGATATTGGCGGGGGATGGTAAGAAAGCGGCTTGACATACCGTCGCTGGGTATGGCGATAAACCGCGTGTAGCCTTTGGGAACACTGATGTTCGTTTGACTGTCGATTGCTCCGCTATAGGTAACCTTGCCGCTATCAGTGCCGGCGGGCGCTGCATTTGTTTCAATATCCGCTGCCACGGAATAGAGGTTGTAGGTTACGTTTCTGTCTATCAGATGAGTGACGCTCTCCGTGCCGAACCAGCTGTTCAGGTATCTGAATTTACTGTTTATCCGTATCGCCTGCTTTTCCGGCAGCGAGTACATCCATTCCTCATATTGTTGTAGCGAGAGGGGGGCTTTTGCCCGGCAACTGCGTTGCATCTCGGCTTTGATTTCGTTAAGAATGACATTCTTTGTAATGCCAGCATAGTTGACGGGCAATGCCGACGTCAGCAAAAAGATGATGGCAAACGAAATGGGTATCCAGTTGATACGCCGTGCCTTGATGGCGAACAACCCGATACAGACAAAATAGAACCAGCCGTTGAGTGTGGCGAGATAGAGCCGGTTAACGGTAATGCCGTAATCGTTGAACCGTCGCACGATGCCTATGGTCATCAGTAACAGCAGAGGCAGTATCAGTACGGGCATCCAGCGGGCAATCCAATTGTCAAACCGTTTGTTATTTTCAAGGCGTGCGGGATACAGACCGAATTGAATGGCGATGCACACCGTCATTAATGCTACGATGAGCCATGACACCCAGCCTGTGGGCAGTTCCCAACTGACAAGAATGCGGGCGGCATACATGTAAAGCACTGTCAGATATCCGGCTGTAAGCGGAAGGAACAGGTAGTGTATGATGCCGTTCAGGAATTCGGATGAGTGGGGTTCGCGGTTGTGTTTGTCCTCTCCCTGCGGCAACAATCCGAGAAACAGTATCAAGGCGAGCGTTATGCTGCACAGATAATAGATATAGGCATAGCACTTTCCGCTGAAATGGATGTCGAACAGCTGGTGCAGTGAGAACAACAGCAGACTGATGCCTGCCCATAGGATGAGGCCTATGATTTGTGTAACAGCGAACGAAGAAACAGCGTTCAGTGCAAAATTCCAACTGGCAATGTCATTCTTCTCGCGCAGGAACGAGAGGAAGAATGTGGAAAGCCCTATGGTGAGAATGGCCGCCGTGTGGGCGATGCCGATTTCAATCCATGAACTCTCTGTACCGAGATAACGGTAGAGCAGGAAAGCATCGGCTATGAGCAGGGCGTGTGCGGCAAGTTGTATGCCTGTCTTCCACATCCGGCTTTTTACTTCTTCGCTCCACAGATGAAGCGTGAGCGAAAGCAGGATGCCTACCGACAGGTAGTAACCGGTTATAAACAGCAACCGTTCTTCGCCTGTCCAGCTTATTGATGTCAGATGAATGAGATAGGCTGTGAATGCAAAGATAAAGGCTACCGTAACCGGGAAGCGCTTCAGGCAGTTCTGAAACGCTTCGGTAACCGTGTGAAACGCTTTCTCTACTGATAGCCCTTTCATAACTACAATTCGCTTTCTTTCAGTCGCTCTGCATTTTCCGCAACAATCAGATGGTCGATGCAATCCTGAATATCACCGTCCATAAAGGCGGCAAGGTTATAAATGGTATAGTTGATGCGGTGGTCGGTAATACGTCCCTGCGGATAGTTGTAGGTACGTATCTTTGCCGAACGGTCACCGGTAGAAACCATTGTCTTTCGTTTGGAAGCGATGTCGTCGATGTATTTCTGGTGTTCCTTATCATATATAAAGGTACGCAGGCGGGAGAGGGCGCGTTCTTTGTTCTTCGGTTGGTCGCGTGTTTCGGTACATTCAATGAGAATTTCCTCTACGACACCGGTATTCGGGTTTTTCCAGTTGTAGCGTAGGCGTACACCGGATTCCACCTTATTTACGTTCTGACCGCCGGCGCCGCCACTTCGGAAAGTGTCCCATTTGATTTCTCCTTCGTTGATGACTACATCGAATTCTTCAGCTTCGGGAAGTACCGCCACTGATGCGGCAGAAGTATGAACACGTCCTTGTGTTTCGGTAGCAGGAACACGCTGTACGCGGTGTACACCCGATTCGTATTTCAATGTTCCGTACACATTGTCGCCCGTAACGCTGCAAATAACTTCCTTGAATCCACCTGCCGCGCCTTCGTTGACGCTGGATATTTCCATCCTCCAACCTTTTGTTTCGCAATATTTGGTGTACATGCGGAAAAGGTCTCCGGCAAAAATAGCTGCTTCGTCACCGCCTGCACCACCGCGGATTTCAAGAATAGCATTGCGGCTGTCCTGTGGGTCGGCAGGGACAAGCAGCAGTTTGATCTGCTCTTCCAGTTCAGGTTGGCGCGTCTGGCAGGCGTCGAGTTCTTCGCGAGCCATTTCGCGCATTTCGGCGTCGGTTTCGTTGGCGATGATTTCTTTGGCTTCCTCGATGCCGTTCAGTACCTGCATGTACTCTTTGCGGGCATTCATCAGGTCGCCCAGTTCTTTGTACTCTTTGGTGAGTTTGACGTAGCGCTTCTGGTCGGCAATCACCGCCGGGTCGGTAATCAGTGTGGACACTTCTTCGAAGCGGGCAACGAGGCCTTCCAGTTTCTCTAATATGGTGTTGTTATCTGCCATAATCTATTTGTACACTCTTCTCTTAAAACGATATTGTTTTCAGCAATTAGTTCCGTGGAGCATGTTTACGATTCTGCCATATCGTGTCAACGGTGATATATTCTATACACGACCAGCCTATTATGCTTATTGAGCGTATAATGATGCGGTCAATCCTTGTTTCAGGTTCCTGAAAAAGGCCTATCAGTTCACTGATAAGGTCGATGATAACGAATAAAATGGCGATTGCACCTATCTGAACCACACTTTTAGGAACTTTGATGGTAAGTACTATCGTTTTCTGTGCTCATTCTTAATTAGTATCTGAATTCTCCAAACTCGCTCTTGATAATCAATTCCTTCTTGTCACTCTCTTCGATACGTCCTACAATCTGTGCATCAATATTGAAACTCTTGCTGATAGCAATCACTTCTTCCGCATGTTCGGGAGAGAGGTACACTTCAAGGCGGTGTCCCATATTGAATACCTTGTACATTTCGCTCCAGTCCGTATCGCTTTGCTCCTTGATGGTCCTGAACAGCGGCGGAACGGGGAAAAGGTTGTCTTTGACAACGCGGCAGTTATCTCCGACAAAGTGCAGCACTTTGGTCTGCGCACCGCCGGAGCAGTGTACCATACCGTGAATTTCGGGACGGAGCGCATCGAGCAGTTTCTTAACCACCGGCGCATATGTACGGGTGGGAGAGAGCACCAGCTTTCCGGCATCCAGCGGACTGCCTTCCACGCTGTCTGTCAGTTTCAGCTTTCCGCTGTATACCAATTCGTCGGGTACGGCTTTGTCATAGCTTTCCGGATATTTCTCCGCCAGATATTTGGCGAATACATCGTGGCGGGCGCTGGTAAGTCCGTTGCTGCCCATACCGCCGTTATACTCTTTTTCGTAAGTGGCTTGTCCGCAAGAGGAGAGGCCTACAATCACGTCTCCCGGACGGATATTGGCATTGTCGATAACATCCGAACGCTTCATGCGGCAGGTTACCGTAGAGTCAACGATGATGGTACGCACCAGGTCGCCCACATCGGCGGTCTCGCCACCGGTGGCATATACGCCTACACCCATTTCGCGGAGTTCGGCAAGCAGTTCGTCCGTACCGTTGATGATGGCGGAAATCACTTCTCCGGGCACAAGCAGCTTGTTGCGTCCGATGGTGCTCGATACCAGGATATTGTCCACAGCACCTACACAGAGCAGGTCGTCGATGTTCATAATCAGCGCATCCTGTGCGATGCCTTTCCAGACGGAGAGGTCGCCTGTCTCTTTCCAGTACATGTAGGCCAGACTGGATTTTGTTCCTGCGCCGTCTGCGTGCATGATATTACAATACTCAGGGTCACCGCCCAGGATATCAGATCGGAAGAGCACACGTCTGAACTCCAGTCA
>OIRQ01000383.1_pt1 | contig 10290 bp, 9 predicted proteins | sample 1586271 | NCBI WGS metagenome assembly OIRQ01 (sample SAMN02674970, study PRJEB24791) | human gut metagenome, SKBSTL043 | isolation source: stool | host: Homo sapiens | place: USA | reverse complement strand
GGCCATCGCCACGGCCCTCGGCGTGACGAGCTGCATGGCAGCCGTGTAGCAAGAAGAAATACAGAATTGTTTCTTAGAAAATGGGATTTTAAGTTAGTTAATTGCTCCCCCTCTAAGATGTGAATCATGGAGGGGGAGTCTTGAGCGCCTTTCTGCTGTGATCAGAGTTATCCAATCGCTTTGTATTGACTTGCAAAAGCGTAAGTGGCTTCCGACATGGGGGTGTTCAGGTGCCATACGATCTGCATTGGCTTGGAGCCCTCTATGCTCTTCATCGTAACCTGGCCGAGATAAGTGAAACCCATACGGCAACCGTAGTCGGGATGTTCCACTTGCTGACGCACGAAGAGAAGCATGTTGTTTTCGCCATTGCGATAAGCCTCGGCTTCGCGACTGCCCTCGCGCACTCGGTTTTGCGTCTCCCAGTGGAAGAACTCACGGTTTTGGGCATAGTCCTTGTAGGCCGTCATCGAACCCTCTTCGCGTTTCTTGATAATGTCCACGTACATCGCCTCGAGCTTGATGTCCTTCAAGCGCTCAACGCCTTCGCGCGACGGAGATTTGCGCTCTATGGTGGAGAGGCCCAGCGCGGCTTGAATCTGTGCCTTGGAATAGACGCCATGCAGACGAAGCGGGTTCCATGCCTGATAGACCGAATTGTCCGCTTTCTCGGGCGCCGAACATCTGTCTCGCAGATAATCGACCACCTCATGCAACTCCTGTATGAATAGAGGATCGGAGGCTAAATCGCGGAACATCTCCTCGATGCTGGCATAATGGCCTGCCTTGTCGTACAGGTCGTAGTAGAGCATCACGGCACTGCGCCTCTGCTGTTCGGAGAAAGTGCGGGTGTCGCAACGGAATCCGCTCGCCACGAATTGTAGCAGTTGGGTGAAGTAGGAGAACGAGTCGGTGGCGAGCCATTTCTTGTTGACGGCAAACTTTATTTGTTCCGCATGGGCCGACACCTCGCTTCGGACGCCAGCCTTCTGGCACATCTCGCCCCACGTCAGGGCGCCATAGATCTTGTGGAAAGGAATGTGGCTGTAGGCCAGGAAGCCCTTGAGCGAGAACGATCCGTGGCAGAGAGGGTTCGTTGTCGCCGTCCCACAGGCTGCCGAAGTTGGGGTCTTCGAGCACGATGCGGAAGGTGAACATGGCCTGACGAAGGATTTCCTGGCGATGGGCGACGAAGAGAAAACGGCAGTCGGGATGGACCTCACGGTAGCGTTTGAAGTCGAAGGCGGCAATGACGGTCTTTCCCGTGCCCGTGGCAGCCACCACAAGGTTGCGGAAATGGCCGTGCACGTTTCGCTCCACATCCAGCCTTTCCAATATCTCCTGCTGATAGTCCTTGGCACGCATGAGGTCGAGCGCCGAGAAATCGAGCAAGGGCGTTTCCCAGTCTGCTCCTAAAGCCTTCTTCAGCCGTGCGTTGCTAACGCCGGGAATGAAGTCCTCGAAGGTAGCGTCGCACCAGTAGGCCTCAAACGAATGGCGCACCTCGTCGATCACCTGGGGCAACTCAAACTGAGTGGCCTTGAAGTTCCACTCCTTGCCATCCCTCAAAGCGTAGAGCGAGAGGTTGCTGGAACCAATGTAAGCCGTGTGGAAGCCTGAGTTGCGAAGGAAAATATAGGATTTGGCATGCAGGCGGTCTTGCGTTCCGTCATACGAAATCTTTATCTCCGTGTTGGGCAAGGAGGCCAACCGGACCATGGCGTCGTAGTCCGTAGCACCCGTGTAGGTGGTTGTGATGATGCGCAGCTTCTTGCCCTCGCTCGTGAACTTTCGCAAGCTGTTCCAGAGCAGATTGAGTCCGCTGGTCTTGATAAACGACACCACCCAGCAGATCTCGTCGGCACAGAGAATCTCGCGGTTGAGCTCGCTCTCCATATCGGCAGGTCCTTTGCCTCCGAAGAACAAGGCGCTACGGCTGAGGCTGGTTGTCGGAGTGATGGCTTTGAGGTGTTGCTCTATGTCGGGATATTCGCAGTTTGTGCGGTCAACAACGGCCGTCAGGATGCTTTTCTGAGCGTCAATCAGGTCGAGCTCCGTGTCATCCACATTGAATTCACGGCCCAATGTCTTGATGACAGAATTGACAAAATCTGTATATTTGTCGGCATCCTGGTCGTCGGGCGTTCCAGAAAACGCCACCTCGATAAGGTGTTGGAGATACTTGCTGAGAATATGGACAGCATCATCCTTCGAAATCAGCTTCTTGCCTATATAGAAACGCCCAGCGTCCACCTCGTTCAATTTCAGTTTGAAGAGGCGGTTGATAATCTGCTCGTAAACGCCAGGATGAATATTCGTTTCAGACATAACCCATTTTTCTTATTATTCTACAACCCCAACTCCACATCCTTGCCGAAGGGCGCAAGCGAAAGGGCAGCCATCTTGAAATGCTGTTTTCCCCAGGGAATGCCGATAATCGTGATACATAAGAGAAAACCGAAGAGCAGATGCTGGAGGCAGGCCCACAATCCTCCGCAGATCAGCCAGATTATATTCAGCGGGATGCGTATGCAACCTGTAGGACTATCCGTTTCTCTCACCGTAGAACCAAAAGGCCATAGGCAGAGCAGGCCAAGCTTGATGGTCTGTAGGGCAAAGGGAATGCCGATGATGGTACAAGCAAGAGCCAGACTGCCCGTGAAATAACCGATGGCAGCTTCGAGACCTCCGAAGAGCCACCAAAGTAGGTTTCCTATGATGCGCATATAGTATGAAAGACGCGTGATGCTATCTGTTTTTGCAAGAAATCATGTTCACTTACCGATGCAGAACGAGGAAAAGATGTTGTTGAGCGTGGCCTGGGGCGTGATGCGTTCTACGCCCGTGGCATCGCCGAGGGTGTCGAGGACCATGCGTAGGTCTTCGGCCACGAGGTCGGAGGGCAGGTCGCTCTGGAGACCATCGACGACGCGCTGCAGCTCCTGGGCCGCAGCGGTCAGCAGGTCGTACTGGCGCGCGGAGGTGATGACGACGTCGGCCTCGTGGATCTCGGGAATATCGACCGCCTGGCGGATGGCTGCCTCCAGGGCGTCGAGGCCTTGGCCCGTCTTGGCGGAGATGGGGTGGGGAGGAAGCGACCGGGCAGCGCCCGTGTCACCGCCATCGGCGACGAGCGGGTCGGTGGGCGGCGTGTGGAGGTCGGCCTTGTTGAAGACGAGCAGGACGTGCTTGCCCTGGCAGTGGGCCACCATCTCGTCGGTCTCCTCCTGCGTCGGCCAGCGATCGACCACCCAGAGCACGAGCAGGGCTTCGTCCAGCTTCTGCCATGTGCGCTCGATGCCCATCTGCTCCACGACGTCGTCGGTGTGGCGCAGTCCGGCCGTATCGACGAAGCGAAAGGTGAGCCCCCCGATGAGGGTGGTCTCCTCGATGCTGTCGCGTGTGGTGCCGTGGACGTCGCTCACGAGGGCGCGGTCCTCGCCGACCAGGTGGTTGAGGAGTGTCGATTTGCCCACATTGGTCTTGCCGACGATGGCCACGGGAATGCCCTCCTTGACGGCCTTGCCGAAATGGTAGGTCCGGGCCAGCGCGGCCACGTGGTCCTCGATGCTACGGGCCAGGGAGAGGAGCTCGCTGCGGTCGGCAAAGACCAGGTCGTCGTGGTCGGAGAAGTCCAGTTCGAGTTCGAGCAGCGAGGTGAGCCGGAGCAGCCTTTCGCGCAGCGTCTCCAGGGCCGTGCGGACGTGGCCCTTGAGTTGGCTGAGGGCCAGCCGGTGGGAGGCCTGGTTGGAGGAACTGATCAGGTCGGCCACGGCCTCGGCCTGGCTCAGGTCCATCTTGCCGTTGAGGTAGGCCCTGCGGGTGTATTCGCCCGGTTCGGCCTGGCGGCATCCGGCCTTGGTGAGCGCGTCGAGGATTTGGTGGACGATGTAGGCCGATCCGTGGCAGGAGATCTCTATCGCGTCCTCTCCCGTGTAGGAGTGGGGCGCACGGTAGAAGGCGACGACGACGTCGTCGATCTCCTCGCCCTCGGGGCTGTAGAGGGAAGCGTGGCGCAACGTGGCGGGCGCGCAGGCGGAGAGGTCCTGGCGGAGCAGGCGGCCGAGGACGGGATAGCTCTGGCTGCCGCTCACTCTCACGACGGCGATGGCGCCCCCCACGGGGGTGGCCAGGGCGCAGATGGTATCGTTGGCGTAGTGTGTCATCAGATTCTCTCCAGCACCAGTTTGATGAGCGAGTCGATGGTGTTTTTGTAGCCCGTATTGGCCTCGTGGGATCGGCGGTTGGCGATGACCATGCAGCAGGTCATGGCCTGGTGGCCCATGAGGCGGGAGAGACCGGCGAGGGCCGACGACTCCATCTCGAAGTTGGTGATCTTGAGGCCTTTGTACTCGAAGGCTTCAATCTTTTCGTTAAGCCGCTCGTCCATCAGGGGGAGGCGCAGACGGCGCCCCTGCGGACCGAAGAAGCCGTTGCAGGCCACCGTAATGCCCCTGACCATGTCGGTCTGTGCCACGCGGTCGATCAGCGCGGCGTCTGCCGTGGCCACATAGGGATTGCCCATGACGGGACGCCACGCCACCTGGCGCTTGAACTCGGCCTCCAGCTCGAGGTCGCAACTGGCGTCGCGGCCCGCATAAAAGTTGAGCAAGCCGTCGAAACCGATGCTCTTGACGCTGGCGATATAGGTGCCGGTCGGCGTCTCGGGCTGCAGTCCGCCACAAGTGCCCACGCGGACGAGGGTCAGCGTGCGGTGCACGGGGCGCTCCGTGCGGGTAGCGAAGTCGATGTTGGCCAAGGCGTCGAGCTCGTTCATCACAATGTCGATGTTGTCGCAGCCGATGCCCGTGGAGAGGGCCGTGATGCGCTTGCCCTTGTAGGTGCCCGTGATGGTGTGGAACTCGCGGCTCTGGACCTCACACTCCACGGTGTCGAAGTGGTGGGCTACCAGGGGGACGCGGCCGGGGTCGCCCACGAGGATTACGCGGTCGGCCAACTGTTCGGGGCGGAGGTGCAGGTGGAAGATGCTACCGTCGCCATTGATGATCAGCTCGGAGGCTGGGAAATAGGCAGGTGTCATAGCGTTGGGGGGATTAGGATTGTGGTATGAGTGTATGGTTGGGAAAAAAGCCAATTGGCTCCCAAGTGGTTTACAGTATGCCCTTGGAAGCCAATCAGCCTTGTATCGTGTCGTAGCGCGTAGGGACTACTTAGCCAGCAGCTCCTCGGCCATCTTGTTGGCGGCACGGCGTCCGTCGCCCATGGCGAGCACCACCGTAGCGGCGCCGCGGGCAATGTCGCCACCGGCGTAGATGTCGGAGATGTTGGACTGGCCGTCCTCGTTGACCTCGATGGCGTGGGCCCAGCCTTCCTTCAGGCCCTCGATGGACTGGGGAACGAGCGGGTTGGGATCGACACCGACAGCCACGAGCACCTCGTCACACTCCACGGTGATGGTCTCGCCCGTCTTGACAGGGCGGCGGCGACCCGAGTCGTCGGGCTCGCCGAGCTTCATCACGTCGAGCACGGCACCCTTCACCTTGCCGTCGTCGCCGACGATGTAGCGCTGCGGGTTGTGGAGGTTCATGAAGTTGACGCCCTCCTCCTGTGCCTGCTCGATCTCGTCGCGGCCTGCCGGCATCTCGTCGAAGGTGCGGCGATAGACCACCGTCACGTCGGCGCCGAGGCGCTTGGCCGTGCGGCAGGAGTCCATGGCGGTGTTGCCACCACCGACCACGATGACCTTCTTGCCGACATAGAGCGGCGTCTCAGAGTCGGGCTGGTCGGCGTCCATGACGTTGACGCGGAAGAGGAACTCGTTGGCGGAGAGGATATGGATGGCGTTCTCGCCGGGAATGTTCATAAACTTCGGCTTGCCTGCGCCCGTGGCGACGTAGATGCCCTTGAAGCCCTGCTCGCGGAGCTCGTCGATGGTGACGGTCTTGCCCACGAGGCAGTTGGTGTGGAACTTCACGCCCAGGGAGCGGAGCACGTCGAGCTCATGGTCCACGATCTCGTCCGGCAGACGATACTGCGGGATGCCGTAGTAGAGCACGCCGCCGAGGAAATGGAGGGCCTCGAAGACGTGGGGCTCAAAGCCCTTCTTGGCCATCTCGCCCGCAAAGGCAAGGCCCGAGGGACCGGAACCGATGATGGCGACCTTGATGCCGTTGGCGGGAGCCACGTCCCACGTGACCTTCTTGACAGACTGGCGCTCGTAATCGGCGACGAAGCGCTCCAGCGGGCCGATGGCGACGGGGGCGTCCTTCATCTTGACGTGGATACAATGGCCCTCACACTGCTTCTCCTGCGGGCAGACGCGGCCGCAGATGGCGGAGAAGGAGGAGTACTGTTTGAGCACGCGGTCGGCAGCGAGGATCTCGCCGCGCTCGATGTTCTTGATGAAGGCCGGGATGTTCATGTGGATGGGGCAACCCTCGCGGCAGGTGGGCTTGGCGCAGTCGATGCAGCGACGGGCCTCGTCCATGGCCATCTCCAGCGTGAAGCCCTGGGCCACCTCCTGGATGCGGTCGTGGGTGCGCGTGTGCATGTCCACCATCGGCATGGCGTGGCGCTTGAGGGCCATGCGATCCTTGTTCTTCATCGACTTGCGCAACTCGTCGCGCCAGGCGGCGCCACGGTCGGTCAGCTCCTCGATGGAGTCGTTCTCGGCACCGTGGCCCAGCGGCTCCTTGATGGTGGGCTGCTCCTTGTCGGTCTGCTCCAGGCGCGACTCCTTGTCGAGGTGGACGCCGATCTGCTCCAGCGCGTCGTTCTCCATCTTGGAGTAGATGGTGCCGCGCGTCTCTACCTCCTTCCAATCGACCTGCGTGCCGTCGAAGAACGGACCGTCGATGCAGACGAAGCGGGTCTTGCCGCCAATGGTCAGGCGGCAGCTGCCGCAGATGCCCGTGCCATCGACGATGATGGCGTTGAGGGCCACATCGACGGGGATGGACTTCTCCTTGCCGACCTGGCAGATGGCTTCCATCATGGCGCCGGGACCGACGACCACGATGCGATCGACCTGCTCGCGGGCCAGGATCTCGCCCAGCGCATCGACGGGGAGGCCCTTCTGACCCTCGCTGCCGTCGTCGGTGACGACGATGAGCTCGTCGCTGGCCTGGCGCATCTCATCGACGACGACCAGGCGGTCCTTCGTCTGGGCTGCCACCACGCTCACGACGCGGTTGCCTGCCTCCTTCATGGCGCGGGCCACGGGGAGCACGCTGACCGTGCCCACACCGCCGCCGACACAGACCACCGTGCCGACCTTGGAAATGGCGTAGGGGGTGCCGAGCGGACCGACAACGTCGAGGATCTCATCGCCCTCGGCGAGCTGGCAGAACTTGGTGGAAGAGAGGCCGGCCTCCTGGACCACGAGCGTCAGCGTCCCCTTCTGCTTGTCGCTATCGACGACGACGAGGGGGATGCGCTCGCTGTGGATGTCGGCACGCACGGTGACGAAGTTGCCAGGACGGCTGCTGCGGGCAATTTGACCATTCTCGACGACGAAGCTATAAGCGTGGTCGGAGAGTTGTTTCTTGGTTAGAATCTTGTTCATGATAAATAGATATAGTCTTTATCTGCGAATGATTTTGACGTTATTGATTCGGATTGATTGTTTCTATCTTGAAGCTCGGCGGGGAGGGGCGCCTCCTTGTGGATGGTCGCCCCGCTCCGCGCGGCGCTTAGTCCATCTTGTCGTCGAGCATCTCGAAGCCGCAGTAAGGCACGAGGACCTTCGGCACGCGGATGCCCTCCGGGGTCTGGTTGTTCTCGATGATGGTGGCCACGATGCGCGGCAGGGCGAGGGCCGAGCCGTTGAGCGTGTGGCAGAGCTCGATCTTCTTGGTGTCGGCATGGCGGAAGCGGCAGTGGAGGCGGTTGGCCTGGTAGCTGCCGAAGTTGGACACCGAACTGACTTCCAGCCAGCGCTGCTGGGCGGCGCTCCAGGTCTCGAAGTCGTGGCAGATGGCGGAGGTGAAGCTCATGTCGCCGCCACAGAGACGGAGGATGTGATAGGGAAGCTCCAGCTTGGCGAGCAGGCCCTCCACGTGGTCGAGCATCTCCTGGTAGGAGACCTCTGCGTGCTGCGGCGTGTCGATGCGGACGATCTCGACCTTGTCAAACTGGTGGAGACGGTTGAGACCGCGCACGTCCTTGCCATAGCTACCGGCCTCGCGACGGAAGCAGGCGGAGTAGGCGCAGCACTTGATGGGGAGCTCGTTCTCCTCGATGATCTCGTCGCGGAAGAGGTTGGTCACCGGCACCTCGGCGGTGGGGATCAGGTAGAGGTTGTCGAGGTTGGCATGGTACATCTGGCCCTCCTTGTCGGGGAGCTGGCCCGTGCCCAGTCCGCTGGCCTCATTGACCACGAGGGGCGGCTGCACCTCGGTATAGCCCGACTTGCGGGCCTCGTCGAGGAAGAAGGCCTCCAGCGCGCGCTGGAAGCGGGCCATCTTGCCGATATAGACGGGGAAGCCCGCACCGGTGATCTTGACGCCGAGGTCGAAATCGACGAGGTTGAACTTTTTCAGCAGATCCCAGTGACAAAGGGAGCCTTCGGGAAGATCGGGCTTCACGCCGCCTTCCTTCACCACCACGTTGCTACTGGCATCGCGGCCCTCGGGCACCTCGTCGGTGGGTATGTTGGGGATGGTGAGCAGCACCTCGTTCATGTCGGCCTGGGCCTTCTGCATGACTTCCTGCAGGGCCTTGTCGGCAGCCTTGAGCTGGGCCACCTGCTCCTTCACCTGGTTGGCCTCGTCACGCTTGCCAGACTTCATCAGCCCGCCAATCTCGCGCGAGAGCTGATTCTGACGCTGCTTGTTGGCGTCGAGCTGCTGCTGGCTCTCACGACGCAGGCGGTCGTATTCCAGCACCTTCTCCACGGCCTCGCGGGCGTTGGGGAAGCATTTCTTCTCCAAGCCTTTCACCACACGTTCAGTTTCCTCACTGATGAGCTTTAATGTAAGCATAGTGTATCTTGTCTTAAATTGATGTTCTGCTATGGGTCTCGAAGAGACATTCTAAGTGCAAATGTACGAAGAAATCATGAATGGGCAAAGAAAACGATGGAAAACTATTCACATTTCATCCTATCGGGCCGACTTGGGGCGACTTTGCGGGACGATAGGGGCAGAAAGGCAAAAAGCCCGCTCCGTGGGGGAGACAGGCTTTCTGTGTTTGTTTGGAATAGGAATTATTGTTTGGTTTAGGCGTCAGCGTTCACCTGAGTCTTGGCGGCATAAGCCTCCTCAGACAGAACGTGGACTGTGCTCTTGTTGCAACGACCCTTCTTGAAATAGACGATGCCGTCTGTGAGCGCATAGAGCGTATCGTCCTTGCCCTGACCAACATTCTCGCCGGGGTAGTGGCGGTTGCCACGCTGACGCACGATGATGTTGCCAGCGTTGATCTTCTGGCCACCCCAGATCTTCACGCCGAGTCGCTTGCTGTGAGACTCGCGGCCGTTCTTAGAACTACCTACACCTTTTTTATGTGCCATTTCTTTTCTTCTCCTTTAAACGTTAAGCAACAATTTCTTTTACACTCACTTCAGTGAACTGCTGACGGTGACCGTTCAACTTACGATAACCTTTTCTTCTCTTCTTATGGAAGATCAGCACTTTATCACCTTTTACCAGCGGAGACAGCACTTCACATACTACCTTTGCGCCTTCTACGGTAGGAACACCTACTTTAACTTCACCATTGTTGTCAACTAACAACACTTTTTCAAATTCCACAACAGCACCGCTTTCAGCGTTCTGAATGTGATGAACGAACAACTTCTTTCCTTCTTCAGCCTTGAACTGCTGTCCGTTAATTTCTACGATTACGTACATCTGTCTTTTTTATATTTAAACAGGTTATGTCCCGGAGGTGGATACACTTCTAAGCATCACTTGTTTACCTCCTGCAGAATTCAGAGTGCAAAATTACGGTTTCTTGATATATCATCCAAATCTTTTCGAAACTATTTTCCAAAATGATAGCTTCCCGAACCGATCTCGACTTCCATATATCCTTCCGTTGCCGAAACTCTGCGCACACCCGGCAAGTTACCGACCGTCACATTGTATTTCTTCGGAATCCGGACGATCGCCGACGTATTGCCCGGCAAAGTGATATCCCAGCTAAAGTCGCCTCCCTTCTTAGTCCATGCGCTCTTGATCTCTCCATAGACCGAACCGTACGAGGCAGAAACTTCGTCAAGGCCATCAGGGAAAACAGGTTCCATCACCAATTTCTTGAAACCGACAGCATCGGGAGCGCATTTGATGCCGGCCAAGTCTTCGTAGTACCAGATCAGCAGGTCACCAA
>OIRQ01000376.1_pt1 | contig 10416 bp, 9 predicted proteins | sample 1586271 | NCBI WGS metagenome assembly OIRQ01 (sample SAMN02674970, study PRJEB24791) | human gut metagenome, SKBSTL043 | isolation source: stool | host: Homo sapiens | place: USA | reverse complement strand
TGTCCGTTATAATTGATGGTAACTTCCATCTGCCTTTCCTCCATTCAGATTTTTTTGGTAAATCTGAATGGGGCGGCGGAGAACGGCACTGGGGCCAGGGTTCGGGCCATGCTGGCCCGATGTTACGGCCCCACAGGTATGAAAAAACGCCCGGACAGCAGAAAGCTATTCGAGCGCAAAAACTCCAATATTCACTTACAGAATGACAATTTTCGCACCGGCTACCAGACGGGGCCTGTTCGTTGACTGGGCTTTTTTTGACGGTAGTGAAATATCGTCTGAATTTGTCGGCGGTCAATGTGCTTCACGGCGGCTCCCTCCTAAAGCCGCCGTATCAGCGTATGGGCGTCACTCCTTTGTCGAGGGCATAAGGAACGGCGGTCTTGATTTAACAAAACCGCCGCAATACTCTGATAATTCATTATGAGCGCACGAAGCTACCTGCCCTGCAACGGTTTTTTTCTTTCCCGTCTGGCGGGGCAGGATAGCTTGTCTTATTCAGTTTAGTCTTGCTCCTGTGCAGCTGCCTCCTTCAGCCGCAAAAAGCTCTCGTCGCTAATGATGTGTTCAATCCGGCAGGCATCGGCCTCCGCAGTTTCAGGGTCAACGCCCGCTGCGATAAGCTGCTCAGTGAAAAAACAATGGCGCTCGTAGATTTTTTCGGCAACTGCCCGGCCTACATCGGTCAGGTGCAGGAAATAGTCGCTGTCCATAGTGAGAAAGCCACCGTCCCGCAGGGTTGCTACTGCATGGCACACACTGGGCTTTGACACCTCCATGTGCCGGGCCACATCTACGGAGCGTACCATACCGAGTTTCTTTTGAAGAACAAGAATGGTTTCCAGATAGTCCTCCCCGGACGCATGAAGTTTCATTAAGACCTCCCTTATGCAGATAATTTCTGTTCGGCGTTCCACATGGCCGCATACTTTCCGCCTTTAGCCAGCAATTCATCGTGAGTACCGGCTTCAGCAATCTTTCCGCCAGATACCACAAGGATTTGATCTGCATTTTTGACGATGGAAAGAGTATGAGCAATCATTACCACAGTCTTTTTCTCTTTCAGCAGATTGGCGATGGCCTGCTTTACTGCCAGTTCGTTCTCGATGTCAAGGGACGCCGTTGCTTCATCCAAAAGCAGGATCGGGCTGTTTTTCAGGATAGCGCGGGCGATTGAAATTCGCTGACGCTCACCGCCCGAGAGAAGGTTTCCGTTTTCGCCGGTCGGCGTATCGTATCCCTTTTCCATCTTGCGGATGAAGCCGTCACAGTTAGCCTCCCGGCAGGCGGCCTCGATTTCCTCGTCCGTGGCATTAGGGCGGGCGTGTCGGATGTTCTCACGAATGGTATCATCAAAGAGAAATACATCCTGATCTACCATAGAGATTTGTTCCAGTACACGCTCTGCGGCCACATAGTTGATAGGTTTGCCGCCGATTGAAATGGTTCCTCCATCCGCCTCGTAGTATTTTGCAATCAGGTTCAGAATGGTGGATTTGCCGGAACCGGAGTCCCCGACAATGGCAGTGAGCTTCTGGTCTGGCACCGTAAAGGTGGCGTGTTTCAGCACCGGCTCTCCTGGCACATAGGAAAAGTCCACATTGTCGAAGTTGATTTCATGGGTGGCTGTTTGAAACGGCTCCATACTGCCGGTCTCCTCTGGTTCATTGACTACTGCTTGAATTTTTCGTTTTGAGATCATCATATTTTTGTAGCCAAACAAATCAACCGAGATTGTCATATATAATTTTGCAAGCATCATAGGCATCATGGCAACCATCAAATAATCTACGCCTGATACTATTCCCGACATCCACGGTTTTGAGGTCACGAGCATAACAGCAGGAAGCGAAAGCCATGTTAGCATGTTAAAAAAGAAAGATACAGGAATGCCAGTGGCCTCATATTTATAACTCACTTGGCTGTACTCCCTCAAAATATCTGTTATCGTTTTATTCCTTGTTCCACCCATACCGTAGGCTCTGAGCGTTTGAATACCGTTTACATATTCTACAATGCTACTGACAGCCTCCGCACAAACACTATTGCGTGCATTTCCATATTTTTTTACAATTCGGAAAGAAAGCCACATATTGGGAATAAACAGCAGGCTTATTGCAATTAAAATCAAGCCGGCAGGCAAATAAAGAAAACACACGAAAAGTATCAGCATTACGGACAGTGAAATATTTTTCACAAGATTTCCTGTCCTATGTGTCAATATTTGCTCATAATTGGAAACATCACTTGTCATTGTGTTGACATACTGTCCAATCTGGCCTTGATGAAAGCGCGACAATGGAATTCGTTTGAATTTATCCCCCAAATAGAGACGGATTTGCCTGGATACAGCTCCACCTCCAATTTGCCCTTGTGTATATCCAAATCCGTAGGCAATCAGCCGAACGGTAAAAAATCCAATGATTAAAAAAGTCAGGTTATTCAGATGTTCTATTGTGACAGTATTGTTTAGGAGCATGTTCAAAAGCAAATAAATTGCCATATAAACACAAGCTGAAAGAAGTCCCTCCAGCACAGTAAAGAACACCCCGATACCAAAGCGAACATTCTTTCTGAACGGATCATTTGCTTTCATACGAAATCACTCCTTTCATGGAATAGCTGACCTCTCTTGCCGCATGATACCTTTCCCAAGCCTTCTGATAGTAACGGTTCTCCTCTAACACTTCTTCATGTGTTCCAAAGGCCGTAATCGTATGATTTTCAACAACCGCCACTTTATCGCACATCTTAATAGCACCCAAACGATGAGCTACGATTAATACGGTTTTCCCTTTACAGAGGTTGGAAATTGCCATGTCAATCTCTACCTGATTTTCGGGGTCGGCAGCACTTGTTGCCTCGTCCAGAATTAGAATAGGTGCATTTTTTAGAATTGCGCGGGCAATGGCAATCCTCTGCTTTTCTCCGCCGGAAAAGCGAGAACCGAAGCTGCCCACTTTCGTATCGTATCCATCCGGCAAAGACATGATAAAATCGTCAATCTGAGCCTCTTTTGCTGCCGCCCGCACTTCTTCCAGTGTGGCATTACTACCCATACGAATATTTTCCAGTACACTGTCACGGGTTAAAAAGGTCTTTTGAAATACGATGGAAATATTATTTAGCAACTTTTCATAGGCAATATCTTTGATGTTTTGACCGCCAATCAGCACTTCACCATCTGTAACATCATAAAAACGAGAAATCAATTCAATAACAGTGGTTTTTCCTGCTCCAGACGCACCTACGATTGCTACTTTTTCCCCTTCTGCAACATGAAGATCACAATCTGTTAATACATCTGTTTTCCCGTCATAGGAAAAACGAACTGCTTTTAGAGTGACATCATGTGACTTTGGAAAATCGCCAACGCTATCAAAAATTGGCAAATCAAGAATTTGTTTCGCCTTTTTGACGCCGTTTAATGATTGTGCCAGTTCCATAGATAATTGCTGAAGAGGCAACAATTCCGATAAGTATAGAGAGCCAATATACGCAAACAACAGAAAAATGCTTGCTGTAATTGAACCATTCAAAAATAACCGCCCGCCAATGGGGATAATCAATGCCATTCCACATTCAAGAACAACAATAAATGCCGCATAGAATGGACCTGTCTTTCGTGATACTTTATTCCAGATACGATTTTCTTCTTCAATCGCACCGGAGAATTTTTGAAAAGAATGACGGCTCATGTTATAGGCTTTAATCAATTTCATGCCGTTGATATATTCGATGATTACAGAATTGAAGTTCGCCATTGCCTCCGTAACATGGGGCATCATTCCTGCCATAAAAGCAAAGCAGCCAACCATGATAATAAGTGTAATGCCCAGAGGTATTAAAGAAATCATTGCTAAAGGTACATTAATTGTCATGAGATAAATAAAAATCACAACCGGACCTGTCGCAAATCCGACCAATTCAGGAATATTATGAGCAAGGCAAAGTTCCAGTTTTTCTATATCTTCGTTCAGAACCGTTTTAATATCTCCAGTTCTGCGTTCATCCAAAGCTCCAAGCGGTACTTTTGATAAATGTTCTGTAATCATACACCGCACTCGGAATAAGGCTCCATAAGCGCCTTTATGAGAAAAAATGCCGGATAATCCTTGAAATACTTGCCGGATAATGACCGTCGCCGTAATTAGAACCGCGTTTTCGGAAATAACCTGAATAGAGCAGGTATCTGTCAAAAAGGCATCCATCAGTCTGTAAATGCCGATATAGGGGCCAATCGCCAATAAACCACCTAAAAAAGCACAGATAACAGACGCAATTAGAAATCCTCTGTCCTTTTCCGCCCATTTGAGCAGGAGCAGAACAGGATTTTCTTTTTTAGTTTTCATCTTTCATCCCTCCCTAATCCCATGAGCGACAAAATGGTTGCTTCATTTTCCTGAGAAAGCAAAATATCATTTGTCATTGTATGATGGTCAAATCTAATTAACCGGGTACAAGTCTGGCAGACAAATTCATAATCATGCGTAACAACAAAAATAACTTTGTCTTTGGAAAGTTCCCGGATCAACCCACTAACCTGTTCCATGCTGTCATAATCCAGGCCAGAGGTCGGTTCATCGAATACAAGCACTTCTTTTCCGCATATCATGCTAACTGCTACAGCTACACGCTGCTTTTGCCCTCCTGAGAGAGTATTTGGATGACGGTCACGGACTGTAAGAAGTCCCAGTTCATCCAGGGTTTTTTCTACCAGTTCAGGCGAAGATCCCTGAATACCAAAAGAACACTCTGCCTCTACACTATCTGCAAAAAGTTCATAGTTCACATCCTGCATTACCATATAGGAGCGTTTCATCCTCTCGGTTTCCTTTTGAGGTTGTTCCCGCCAATAAAAACAGCCCGTAAATTCTTTATGCAGCCCACATAAAGTACGGAGAAAGGTTGTTTTTCCTGCACCATTAGGGCCTACAACACCGATAATATCTCCTTTTGACGCCTGTAAGGAAATATGCTCCAGCACAGGGTGCTTTTTATAGAATAGCGACACATCTTTCACAGTCAATATAGGCCGTGAGAAAGTTCTTTGATAGCTAATAGGATGAACATCCTGAATATCCGTAGTCCGCAGACCCATATGCTTTCTTGTTGCACCTGAAAGTGACCTAAACTCCTGTGGTGTATAAATCTTCTCAATTTTTCCATCTGCCAGATACACGATACGATCTGCTATATCCAGAAGATAGTAAAGCCTGTGTTCTGCTATCAGAATTGTTTTTCCTTGTTGCTTCAAAATGCGAAGATAGTTTTTCAAATCTCTAATAGAATCCCCATCTAAATTTGAAGATGGCTCGTCTAATAAAAATATATCCGGGTTCATGGCGTAAACTGAAGCAAAAGCAATCTTCTGCTTTTCTCCGCCGGAAAGTTCAAAAATATTTTTGCCCTGTAATTTGCGAATTTTTAAGGAGTCAAGGGTATATTCTAATCGCTGATGTAATTCATCCGGTGGAACAGCGATGTTTTCAATTCCAAAAGCAATCTCACTGTCCACATCTACATTGAAAAATTGCGTTCGGGGATTTTGAAACACCGATCCCACTTTCGTTGCAAGATAATACATGGGCATTCCTAAAATGTTTTCGTCATCAATTTGTACATTACCGCTTAACTCACCCGGAAAATAATTAGGGATTAATCCGTTTATTAGCTTTGTAAGAGTTGTTTTTCCACAGCCAGAGCGCCCGCAAAGCAGAACACACTCCCCGGTATGAACAATAAGGTTTATGTCCTTGACTCCAATCTCAGAGGAAATTGTTCCTTCATATCTAAACTGAATATCTTGAAAATGGATCATATTGCACCCCCTCTCCCAATAAAATTCACTACCATCATTACAACAAAACAGCAGATGATTAAGAAATCCTGTATACGAAAACGGATCTGAATCAAACAGGTTCTCGCATGAGGATTTTCAATACCTCGTGTAACAGAAGCAATGGCAAGTTCGTCTGCTGCTTTAGATGCCGCCATAAGAAGCGGCGAATACAAGCACTCTATGGTCATGCCAGGATGGGAGATAAGCCCTTTCAGAGACGGAGATACATCTCGTAAGCGCATAGCGTCTTTGATAAAACGCCAATCCTCTCTGATTGTTGGAAGGTAACGCAGCATAACCGCCAAAGGGATTACAACTTTTTTGGGAACATGAGCCTTGTTCATGGCGGATAGAAATTCATTTACTCTGGTCGTGGATACGGCAATTCCTGCCAACATTCCACAGGGATACACCTTGAAAACCAAGGACAGCCATGCTGTGAACATGGTATAAGCAGTTCCCGTTACATTCCCTAAATAGAGTGTAGTAAACAGATATAATACTAAAAAAACTATTGTTCCGATTATGGAATATCTAACTTTCCCGCAGAGTACCCCCATAACTGCAATCAGCAAGATCAAAGCACATTCGTATGAGAGAGATGGGGCTGTTGTTGCAATAATCATGCTGATAATTAGCAGAAGCACTTTTGTCCGGGGGTCAAAACATATACCCCATTTTCTCTTTCGTGTTTCCCCGGTCATGCTGTAATACCAGCCTTTTCAAATTGTTTTCTCAACAGTTTGCACCCAACAAGTCCACTCAACCATGCTATAAGTGCCGTCCCCACAATCATAATAACCAATACCCACCATGCGGCGGCATTGTTCATGGCATTGATATACTCTTGTGTTGTTCCATTCTGCAACATGGTACTTGCCCATCCTTCTGGATCAACAAAATAAGCAATATAGGTTCCCATTGGTCCAAAAGAATATACGATATAGGCCAGAATATTCAACTTTTTACTTCGATAGTTTTTGGTGCCTGCAATCATATCGGCAAGAAATGCACCAATTAAACCTCCAACACACATTCCCCAGTGCATCCCCATGATAAGACTAAGCAGAGAAATAATGACCCCAATAATCGTCAATCCCCAACGCTTTGGCACTTTTGCAAGAAGAAGTAAAAATACTGGCCCCGGAAGCAAAGCGGCTCCGATGGAGAAATAAAAAGTAAGAGTCGGAGTGACAGCAAATAATACGCCCCCTATCATAGAGCAGACCATCAATAGCGCACCGAAAACGCCCATGACAATCAAATCTTTTACCGTCAGTCCATTCTTTCTTGTTTTGTCCTGTTTTGCTGTTGGCATAACTTAAACCTCCGATTTCTGTATAGTCGTTCATACCAATTGACTTTTTAGAAGCCTTCGTGGTATGATTTGATTAGTTGTTGCTAACCACATTATCCATTATATAGAACAGGGATTATTTATCCAATACCTTTGGAACATGAAAGCCCAAAGCGTATGAAAAAACGACCAAAGTGTATGAAATGAAGGTGGAAATATGTCTGATATTGAAAGTAGGTATCATACCAATTTGCTGGAATATGGCTTCAAAGAATTATCGACAACAAACGAATTGAGCGGAATTGGGAGATTATATTCCGTTCCAAAAGAATACGGTGAAGGCACATATTGGATATACAGCGAAAAAGATTTATACGACATCAAAATACATGATTTCTGTTTTCACAAAGACTCATTCTTTGATTTCGGTATTCCACAAGGCTGCTTGGGAATTTGTTACTATGAGTCCATATCTGGAGAAGAAATCTCTCCTTATCGCCGCTTAACTGCCGGTTGCGTAAAAAGTTTCATCGGAGGAATGGAGCCATGCAAAACACTAATACACAAAAATATCCCTGTGCGTTCTGTGGATATTGAGATTACACCAGCCTACTATGACCGCTATTTGAAAGAAAAATTTCCAAATGAATATATAGACCCACATGAAGCGTTCAGTAATATTGCATTAACTGACCGTTTCCCTGAGATGATACAAGTACTTCGCCAGATTGCAAATTACAAAGGGAATGGAATTGCGGCCAAACTGTTCTATGAAGGGAAAGTAATTGAAGCTATTTCACTCATTATGGAATACAATAGGCAGCAATCCAGCACACCCTCTGTCAAAATCTCTAACGCAGACCTTCGTGCTTTGGAAAATGGAGCTGCATATATCAACGATCATTTCAACTGTGATATTTCTGTCGATCAACTTTCCCATATTACTTGTATGGGACGAACAAAACTCAAACTCGCATTTAAGGAAGTTTATGGCGTTTCTATCACGGAATATATTCAGCAGAGACGGTTAAGCCATGCGGAAACCTTGTTGTCATTAACAGATTTTACGATTGAACAGGTGGCTGCTGCCGTTGGTTACAACAATGCAGGGCGCTTTGCCAGTATGTTCAAAAAAAGTACAGGTGTCTATCCGGCGGAGTATAGGAAAATGGCACAGAAAAAATAAAATGAGCGCCAAGGGGAACTCTGGCGCTCACATGATTATTGAAATATCAATTCTTGAAAAATCATTTCCTCCGCCTGCGCTTTCAGCGTGTTCAGCAGCCCCACCCAACGCATGGGGTCACAGGCTTTCAATTTCTCGGTGACGCCCGCCGCCTCCATCATGCGGGGCAGCATGGCGTCCATGCGCTCCCGCGCCGCCCGGTCAATCTCCAACAGGTGCGGGTACAGCTTTTCGCTCAAAATCAAGCTGCTGTAAAGGCCGGGCCGGTGTTCCTTCAGGTAGCGTTGCCGCATACGGCCATACTTGCCAATGGGGGCCTCCGGCTGCTCGGAAAGTTTCAGGTCGGGGATGTAGTAATCCCCGCAGCGGGTGTAAGTCAATTTGTTCATGTTCGTCCTCCTTTGCACTGTGATGGTTAAACTGCGGCGCTGGCCGATACGGTGGCCTTGCGCGGCTCCTGCCTGGGTAACTGGCTGACGGTGGTAAAAATGCCCTTCTCCATGTCCTCGGCCCGGATCGCGGCCTTTGCTGCCTCCATTTTCGCCTTGCGCTTGGCGTTGTAGCGTTCTTCCCATTCCTTCTGCTTGCCATTAGCCTTGCGGCGCAAGTAGTTCTGGTGAAGCCTGTCCTTGCGTTCCTCCTTCTTCCGCAGTTCTTCCTGTTCCTCCGGGGTCAGGGGAAGCGGCTGCAAGGCAGGAGGGATATAGCGGCCCACAAAGTTGAAGTAGATTTCAACCTCCTGTGTGGTATCCTGGCTGCCTTTGCGGGCGCGTTCATGGACAAGGATTTTCTCTACAAACTCGTTGAGCATGGTGTTTGTCAGCGTGTCGAAGTTCTCGTACTTGTCAATCAGGGCAATAAACTTCTCCGCAGATTTCCGGCTCTGCTCATAGCCGGTAACGGCCTTTTCCAATTCCACGATTTCCGCATTGAGGGCGTCCTGCTCTTTGGCGTACTGTGCGTCCAGGGCCTCATACCGGGCGTCCGGCAGCTTACCCAGGGCGTTGTCCTCATAGATTTTGCAAATCAGCTTTTCCAGTTCCCCGGCCCGCTTTTGGGCGGCGGCCAGCCGTTTCCGCTTCTTGGATATGTCGGCGGTCTGCTGGGCTACCTGCGTTTCCTGGACGGTGCGGATAAACTCGGCCCGGTCATTCCTGGAATACTCCGCGATAGCCCGGAGCATATCGGCAATCAGGGTCAGAACAGCTTCGGCCTTGATACGGTGCTGTGTAGGGCAAAGGGAGCCGATAGGATACTTCCCATACTGGCCGCAAGTGTACTGCGGGACGCGCTTGCCGTTGTATGTGCGGTGAACATACATCTTGCCGCCGCAATCGGCGCAGTACATCAGGCCGGTCAGGGGATGGGCCTCCCCAAAGCCGTCCGGGTAGCGTCTGGCGTTTCCCCGGATACGCTGCACATTGTCAAAGGTTTCCTGGTCGATAATGGCCTCATGGGTGTTCTCAAAAATCGTCCATTCGCTTTCGTCAACATAGTGACTTTTCTTGTCCTTAAAGTGCTTGCGGGTTTTGAAATTGACCGTATGGCCTAAATACTCCTGTTTTTTCAGGATTTCAACAACGGTAGAGGCACTCCAACGATAAATATCTGCAAAGGCCTTATTCTTGTTCACTCCCTCGCCATAGCGGGCAAGGTGAACGGCTGGCATTTCAATTTTTTCTTCTGACAACTTGGTTGCGATCTGATAGGGGCCGTAGCCCTCCATCGCAAGCGCGAAAATATGGCGTACCACAGCGGCGGCTTCTTCATCCACAAGCCAGTGTTCCCGCTTTTCGTCCCACAGATAGCCGTAGATAACGGTGCCGGTCAGGTGCTTGCCGCTCATGCCTTTGGACTTGAACACAGAGCGGATTTTCCGGCTGGTGTCGCGGGCGTAAAACTCGTTCATAATGTTGCGGAACGGGGTAAAATCATCATCGCCTTTCAGACTGTCCACACCGTCATTGATGGCAATTAACCGGACGCCGCGCTGCCGCAAAATCTCCATGACCTGGCCGACTTTCAGATAGTCACGCCCTAACCGGCTCATGTCCTTGATGACGATTGCCTCTACACGCCCTGCCTCCACTT
>OIRQ01000374.1_pt1 | contig 10460 bp, 13 predicted proteins | sample 1586271 | NCBI WGS metagenome assembly OIRQ01 (sample SAMN02674970, study PRJEB24791) | human gut metagenome, SKBSTL043 | isolation source: stool | host: Homo sapiens | place: USA | reverse complement strand
GAGGACGTGTACACGCAAGAAGGACGTTGAAGGGCTTAGTTGCGGATTTGAGGGAGATGTATTAGTGCGTGATTTTAGAGCACGAAATGTTATTTATACAGATGGAACAGAAAATATACCTGATTGCTTGCAATGGCGTACAGAAAAACTTGACGTTGATTGCTATGATTTCGAATATTTGAGAGAATGGAGAATAAAAAATAAAGTTTTTGATTTTTCTAAAATTCCAAAGGGAGATATGATCGTGATAGCCCCTGATACAAATTCTCTGGATCATCTTGTTGTGAAATGTGAAGTGGAATTTACTCCGTATGTTAATTATAACAATGAGGAAATAGAGCCAGATTGGACAGAGAGTTTTACAAGAGAGTGGAAAGGAATTGCAGTGGACGAATTAGGGGAATACTTGGATGATTACGCAGTATCTGGTTCAACTGCTTCACAAGTTGTCGGAGAAGATATGGAAAGTAATTTGTTTTCGACAAAAGCATTAAATATTGAATCTAAAAAATAAAAGATATGGAAGGTGATAAATACTATTGCTACATATGTGAAAGTGAATTGACAGAGAAAAATCGGTCTGATGAGCATATCATTTTGAATGCCATAGGTGGCCATCTACATTCATATTCAATTTTGTGTAAGAAATGCAATAATGATTTGGGTGAAAAGGCAGACTCACGACTTGCTGAAGATTTGTCTTTTTATACAGATATGCTGCAAGTCAGGAAGAATAGACAAAATCCTCACAAACAAATAATGAAGGATAAAGATGGACATGAAGTTGTAGTTAAGGATGCGGGTAGACATTTAGAATTACGAAAGCCAAGTATTGAAATACAAAAGGATGGAGAAAGTACACATATAAATGTAACAGCTCGTAACAAGAAAGAAGTGTCAGGCTTGTTAAGGAAATTACTTAATAAAGGGACAATCAAGCAAGAGGATGCTGATAAAATATTAGCAAAATCGGACATAAAAGAATATAAACCTGTATTAAGAAAAGGAACAGTTATTTCTGAGGGTGCTTTCCCAAGTATCATAAAGTCTGCTGTAAATTACTATATGAATTGTTATCATGATCTGAGTACAATAAAGCACTTAGTTCCATATATAAAAGGAGAAGAAACGCCTAAAGATGTATTGTTTCTTCATCTTTTCAAGGATTTACCATATACAACAAATTCAAATGAGGTAACACATATGATTCATCTCGAAGGACATAAAGAAACAAAACTTCTATATGCCATGATGGAATATTTCAGCATTTATATTTATGTCGTTGTTTTAGATTCAAACTATCAAGGAAATGAAATAAACAAGACATACGCATATGATGTTGTTGACGGAAAAGAGATTAAGCGTAATTTCTTATTAAGATTAACACTTAAAGACTTGAATGATTTCCGGAATTTACCTCATGAAGAATATCTCAAATATCTTCCTTACATTAAAAGCAGGGCTGATAATGTAATGAAAATATGGGAAAAACGCAATGATTACGATGCCATTGATTCAATCATAAACGAAGTTTTTGGCAAATATTCTGGCGGAACTCTAATAACAGAAGAAATGATAAATGAGCTTTCTGAAAAGGTCTCACAATATTTAGTAGGAAAAATGGAAAACAATCCGTGATGTACTTATGACACAGTAGGTTATTGATTTCTATCATTTCGATTCTCTTTGGCGAATCATGAAAGGTGAAGAGAAGCGCGGAAAGTTGAGGGCGGATTTCTATTCGACGGAAGTGAAGGAGATTTCTAGAGTTTTGAAATCGCTTCGTTCTCAACTACGCTCTTCTTCAAAGCAGGAGCGAGGGTCGCTCCAACAGGACATTCAGGACCGTAAAGACGAAATGGATGAGAGAAAAAAGGGTAAACCACCAATACAGCATAAGGTGGGTTGAATGAAAAATATTATCTTTGCTACCGTTTTAAAATTCACGTAAAATGGAAAGCAAAGAATATTTTGAAAAGGTGATGCAGGACTACAACTAGAACCGAAAGGGGCGTAGCCTGCGTAAGTGTTGCAAAGATGAAGCTGTCGACTATGACTGGCTTATCCAGTACAAGAAGACCTATCCTTTACAGGAGAAACAGCAGGAGCCATCGCAAGATGCTTTTATTCCTATTACAATAAAGGATGATGCTCCAAAGCCAGCAACCTGGCAAGTGGAGACCTTAATTCTGAACTCTCCTGATGGAGAACAGATAGAGCTGAAGAGTAACAGTTTGTTTGTTGTGGCAGAATTGCTGCATAAAATGTCGCAGCCATGATAAACTTTTCCGGTAAAACCAAGTTTTTTATGAAGTCCACTCCGACCGATATGCGTAAAAGCTATGATGGTCTGGCTTCAATAGTGCGTGATGCCATGGGGCATAATCCTAGAAACTACAATGAAGCATTTGTTTTTAGCTCAAAGGATTATCGCAAGGTTAAAATCTTGCACTACGATATTAATGGATGGGCACTCTGTTCGAAATGGTTTACTGATGGTAAGTTCCTTAAGCCTGAGTTTGAGGAATGTAAAACAACCCATGAGTTATCAAAGCAAACTTTGATACTTCTAATGTCAACGTCAGTTCAGACGAAAATAAAGATATGAACATACAAGATGAAATAGCAGCATTGGAGGCTGAGATAGCAGCCGCCAATGCTCGTATTGCCAAGGCTAATGCTGAAGCTGAAGCCAGTAAGCGTAAGGCGGAAGAGTATAGCAATCGCGCTTCCAAAGTTGAAGCTGAGGTGCTAAAGTTGATTTCTGCCCCAAACTTCCCAGAGGCAGAGAAACAACGAATCCTAGCGAAAATGCGAGCTTCTAAGGATAATTAATAGTAGTGTATAACTAATAAAGCGAAAGGACAAGGTGACAGGTGAGGATACGTGGTATATCCAGCTGTTTTTCCATACTCCTGCTAAGGTAACTTGCCGTGAATACAAGATTGGTCGATTCAATGTTCCTAAGAGTGACCCAAGGTGTAGCAAGCACCCAGTTAGAATCTTGGAGGGCAATCCTGTCATGCCAAGTTTCGCAAGATTCTACCTGGAGTCAAAGTTTCGCTATAACCTTAGCGAGAATCGTATTCTTGATATGTTGAAGGGGATGAAAACGAATATCCCGCAGTCTTCCTTGAACTTATGGATGCATCATATAATGGAAATGTTGAGAGAAAGACTTGAACCGTTGATGCTGGAAGTCATCCGACAGTCTCAGTTCACCAACAATGATGCAACTCGTTTGCTGGTACGTAGCAGGGAAACTCCTGAAGACCCTCTGAAATATACAATAGAATACGTTCAGGCGGCCCTCTCCTTGGAGAAGAAACTTTGTGTGATGCTATATGATGAGGGGACCCGCGATCACATGTTGCAAGAGGAGAAAATCTTCAAGGATTCCAAGCCGTCGCTTGATGGTTAAATTTTAGAAAATCAAAACTTTATTCAAAATACAGGTACGGCTAACCCGCTGATAAATAGTGGGGACGCTGTATTAGTGGTTTACTGTCAATCACCGCATATACCATTGTTGCGCTCCTTTCTTAATCGTCTGACTTCTCTGATTTCTTCATTGATCTCATCAAGTGACATATCAATGTTTTTCTCTCTTGCTGTGTCACACATGTATTGGAACGCAGCCTTTGCTTTTGCAGTCACTTCATCTTCTTCATTCTTTGCTTGAATGGGGAATGGAATGCTCTTACTGCGAATCACAGCCTTTACAAAGATGTTGATAGCCGTGTTTGCGCTCATGCCAAACTGGGCGCAGAGTTCGTCGAATATTGCTTTCTGCTTTTTGTCCAAACGGACTGTCATAGATGTCTGTGCCATATTATTCGGATAATTTGGTGAAATATAAATGTGATTATGGCGCAAATTTACTGCATTATGGCGTAAGTACAAAATAATTTAACGATATTTTTTATGTTGGAAGAAAGAAAAACTATTTACTTGTGTCTTGCCCACATGAGGGAGGCGGGTGTGGAACAGAAGTAAGTATTCGATGAAAGCCGTTTGGCTCGGCAGAAAAAAAGCTTGCGTCTTTGTGCCGAATTTCAAATAATTCTTCTAAAGGAGTTTTTTCTCTGATTTTATTTGTATCTTTGCAATCGTCAAGTTTTTAATATGTTTTCTAATGGCAACGCTTGGATAGGTGAGATTTCTGACATGGAGCGGACATGATCTTGGTGCTCGGCTGCAGGGAGAATCGCTATGTTGTGGTGTTGTGGAAGATAGGTGTAAAGATGTATATATCAAGAGTAAAGCTATATAACTGGAAGAATTTTCGGGAGTGTGATGTTCGGCTTTCCGAGCGTTGCTTCGTTGTCGGGGCGAATGCAACGGGTAAATCGAACTTCTTGGATGTTTTCCGTTTCTTGCGTGATATCGTAAAGGAGGGGGGAGGACTTCAGGCTGCCGTGAATGTTCGTGGTGGATTGAAGAAAATAAGATGTTTGGCTTCGAGACAGAAAACGGAGGTATGCATCGAGGTGGATATTTCTGAGAATGGCAAGAAGGAACCTAAGTGGAGATATTCATTGGAGATGGTCAATACGGGTGGTGGCATCCAGACTTTGGCGGCTTTGGTGAACCGTGAGGAGGTGTACAACTATGAATCCAAGGATATGGTCTTGTTGCGAGACAGTTCATATCAAGGTGATGATTCGGAAACAAAAAAATATACTCATCTGGAGCAACCGACGGTCAATGCAAAGTTTAGGGAGGTCAAGGAGGTCTTTCAAACAACAGAATACTTGAATGTGATTCCTCAGTTTGTCAGGGACGCAGACTCGTTTATGTTGACTACGGGAAAGGAGGATTATTACGGACGTAACTTCATGAGGCGTTTGGCTTTGCTGAATGGTAAAACTCGTGATAAGTATTTTAAAATCATCAACGAGGTGCTGCTTATTGCTGTTCCGCAGCTGGAGAACTTGTCGTTCGTAAAGGATGAAAAGGGTGTGCCTCATATTGAGGCTAAGTATCAGCATTGGCGGGCAAAAGGAAGTAAGCAAAACGAGCAAATGTTCTCTGACGGTACAATCCGCCTCATTGGCTTTTTGTTCGCAATGCTTGATGGTACTGGTATCATTCTTTTGGAAGAGCCGGAAACTAATCTGCATGCAGCGATCGTTTCTGCTATACCAGAATTTGTGGCCAAGAATCAGCGCAACAAAAAAAGACAGGTGATTATAACTACGCACAGTTATGAGATATTGTCCAATCCGGGTATTAGGGCTGAAGAACTCGTAACGCTAAGACCTTCTGCCGAGGGTACTGTCGTGGAAAACGGATGCGAGGACAGGGTTGTCACGGCAATGCTCGACGCTGGCCTTAGTGCAGCCGACGCGGCTATGGCAGAAACAAAAGTTGCGAATGTTGACGACCTGGGTAATGTGGAACTTTAAACTGGCATAGACTATGAAAGAGGTTTATGTTGTTGGCGAGGATCCTGTTACCAAGGAGATTGTTTCTCGAATTATTAGGGATTATGCGCCAAATTTGTACATAAAGGGATATTTGCCAGCGCGAGGCGGTGAAATTAAAAAGAAAATGGAGAATTTTAATGCCTTTTCGTTGTCTTATCCAGTTGTTCTCTTGTCGGACATGGATGCGGATGATTGCGCTCCGATGGCAAAAGATAATCTTACGAAAGGAATGTCTTCACAAAACAGTGGCTTCATAATCAACATAGCTGTGGATGAGGCGGAAGCTTGGTTGTTTGCTGACATCAAGGGATTCGCAAGGTATTTAGGAGTTGCGGAAGAGCACATGCCTCACCCCTCTGAACAGAAATTTGGTGGACCTAAAAAGCGTATGGAAATGGAAATCCCTTTGAAAGCGTCTTATTTTTTGACGCATAAGGTCATTGTGGAGTCAAATAAGAAGGACTTGAAGGAACAAATACATGCTCCTGGGAAAGCGTGTAAGGGTCCTGAATATAATCCAGCATTATTGCCTTTTATTAAAAATGATTGGAATATAGAGGAAGCGCGTAAAAACTCGTATAGTCTTGATGGTATGATCAAGCGGGTGAGCGCACTTTGACCTCAATGATCTTTATCCCCATCCGAGTGGCGGCGTAGCGCAGAGCGATACTGCGATGGGGAACTATTCAATTCTATTTTTATTTTTTTGATCCTTGGTGCTTTCTGCCAAGTCTGTATGTCATCCTTGCAGCATGTGGGGGTGGCTATGGTGGCGTGATGGTATGGGGCTGAGGACGCATGGTATTGAATCATCATTTGTACTAAAAAATATTTCAACTATGGAAAGAAAAACGATTTATCTTTGTCTTGCCCACATGAGTGAGGCGGGTTTGGAACAGAAATATGTAAAGGAGGCGTTTGACACCAACTGGGTGGTGCCGATGGGCCCGAACGTGAATGCTTTCGAGGCGGACCTGGAGGCGTTTGTCAACAGCGGGAAGGATGGCGCCGCGGATCTGGACAGAAAGGTGGTGTGCCTCTCGGCTGGCACGGCTGCCGTCCACCTGGCGTTGATAGGCTGTGGTGTGAAGGCTGGCGACGAGGTGCTGGTGCAGAGTTTCACGTTCTGTGCTTCTTCCCATCCGATCACGTATCTCGGGGCCAAGCCGGTCTTTGTGGGTTCGGAGGAGGAGACGTGGAACATGGATCCGGCCTTGCTGGAGCAGGCGATCCTTGACCGCAAGGAGAAGACGGGCCGCCTGCCGAAGGCGATTGTGCCCGTGGCACTCTATGGCATGCCTTACCGTATCGACGAGATCATGGCGATAGCGGAGAAGTATGGCATTCCCGTGGTGGAGGATGCTGCCGAGGGTATGGGCTCGCGCTTCGACGGCCGGGTGCTGGGCACGTTTGGCCGCTATGGCGTACTCTCGTTCAACGGCAACAAGATGATTACTACCTCGGGTGGTGGTGCATTGGTCTGTCGCAATGCGGAGGAGGCCAACGAGGTGATGTGGTATGCTACGCAGGCGCGGGATGCTTATCCTTACTACCAGCATACGGCGATCGGCTACAACTATCGCATGTCGAACGTCTGTGCGGGAATTGGCCGTGGACAGATGACGGTGCTGGACGACCACATTGCTCACCACAAGCATGTGCAGGAACTCTACGAGGAGCTGCTGGCGGAGGTGCCGGGCGTGCATATTCATCGGCAGCCGGCGGATCCTCGCTATGACGCCAACTTCTGGCTTTGTGCTGCGACGCTGGACGAGGACGTGAGGATCCAGGGGCAGGAGAATGCTTACAAGGAGGTGGTGAAGACGGCCGTGGGTGGTGCCGCGGGTGTGATCCATGCGGTGGACACGGCTGTGACGGACTGCCAGCCCAATGAGAATATCGAGGCGCTGCGCGTGTTTATGCTCTCGAAGCGGGTGGAGTGTCGTCCGCTGTGGAAGCCAATGCATAAGCAGCCGGTCTATGAGGGTGCGCCGGTCTATACCAACGGTATCGAGGAGCAGCTCTTCAAGGTGGGTTTCTGTCTGCCTGCGGGCCCCTGTGTGACGGACGATGACGTCCGCTATATCGTGGACTGCATCAAAGAGGCGATCGTATGAATGGCGTGAGTTGATGAATTGTTGTGGAAGGTTGAATCAAGCAACCTCAGATTATTTTGTTCAGATGGCTGATGCTGAATGGGGTAAAATGTGGAATGCGAGAACCTTGAACGAAGAACGAATCGAGAGTTTTTGTTGCTGAATAATTTGCATGTGTCGGGAAAATGCCGTAATTTTGCGAGCACTTAGATCCTCTAATGGAGCGTGTGGATAGGATATGACGAAAATGTATAGCAAGCAACGACTTGAAAAGGTGGTTATCAAAGGTTATAAATCAATAAGCTTTGATAACCCTGTGACCCTTTCTCTTGGTTCTGTTAATCTATTGCTTGGGGCTAACGGTGCTGGGAAGAGTAATATAGTCAGCTTCTTCAAGATGCTGAATTATATGATGAGCAAATCGTTTGCGCGCTATGTAGAGACGGTCGGTACTGCAAACTCTTTGTTGCACTACGGTTCAAAGCGGACGCCTGGCCTGGAGGGAACTTTGACTTTTTCAGATGGGAAGTCAGAAGATGTATATCACTTCAGGCTCTCTAATGCTGCCCCTGATCGCTTGATCGTAACCGAGGAGACCATACGTTGGCACAGACAAGGCGAAGATAAACCTTATGAGGTGATATTGGAACCTGTGTTTAAGGAGTCTGCATTGGTTGACTGTCCAGATTCTGTGGCTAAGTCTATTTATGGGATGTTGTCAAACTGCAAGGTCTATCAGTTTCATGACTCTTCTGCTGCAGGCCCTTTGCGTCAGGCTTGCCCTGTAGTGACTTCTAACTACTTGCAGGCTCATGGAAACAATTTGCCCAGCTTCCTCTATTTCTTGCGCGAGAATCATAAGGACTCGTACGATCGTATCGTCAGTTATGTGAAAGATGTTGTGCCGCAGTTTGAGGACTTCTATTTGGAGCCAGTGGGCAGCACCATCTCGCTCAGGTGGATTGATAATTCTGCCACCGATTATGTGTTTAATGCTCATCAGTTCTCTGACGGTTCTATTCGTTTTATAGCTTTAGCAACTCTCTTGTTGCAATCGAAAGAAACGAAGCCCAATGTCATTATTTTGGACGAACCAGAGTTGGGCCTTCATCCTTATGCCGTGGCACAATTGGCTCAAATGGTAAAGGATGCGGCGGTCCATTCTCAGATAATTATAGCGTCGCAGAGTAAGGACTTGGTGGATTGCTTTGATATAGGCAATGTGTCGGTTGTTGAAATGGATGAGGAAGGACTGTGTACAACAGTGAAAACTTTGGACGAGGGGGATTATAAGCTATGGCTCGAACGTTATGCCATCAGCGAGCTGTGGGACAAGAACATCATTGGAGGACGACCAGTATGAGGGCTGTAATAATTCATGTGCTTTGTGAGGGACAAACGGAGCAAGGGTTTGTGGAGGAAGTGCTCAAGCCGTATTTGATAGAGCAAGGTGTTAGCTCCGTGAAGAGCGTCCTTGTGACTACTAATAAGAAGAAAAATGCCCGTGGAGGATTGGTGGCCTACCAGCATGCATTCGATGACTTGTCTATCTTGATGAAGTCTAATCGTGATGGTGAGTATGAGAAGCATGTCTTTACGACCATGTTCGACTTGTATGCGTTGCCAAATGATTTTCCAGGATATTCGGAGGCGAATTCCATAGGCGATAGATACGAAAGGGTCTTGTCATTTGAGAAGGCGTTTTCCAAGGCTGTTGCGTCTGAAAGGTTTATCCCGTACATACAGTTGCATGAGTACGAGGCTCTTGTCTTTTGTGGTTTGGATTATTTGCTGCAGATGTACAAGGGGTGTGAGAAAAGTATTGAAAAACTTAAGTTGGATTTGACAAAAGTAGATAATCCAGAGTTGATCAATGACAATCCGGCAACGGCTCCGAGCAAGCGAATCATCAAGGCCATCGAGGGCGAAAAGAAAAAGCGCTATAACTATGACAAGCCAAAAGCTGGAAAGTTTGTAGCTCAAAAAGTCGGTATGGAAACGCTTCGTTCCCAATGTCCACATTTCAACGAATGGGTAGAGAAGCTGATGTCCACATGTGACTGCGCGTGACCGTAGCAGTGTATGGATAGACCCTTGCTCTGAAACTGGAATGGCGTGAGTACATGGATTTTATGCTGAAGGATAATTGTACAGCATAAAATCCATGGGCGGGTTGGTTTACATTCGATCTGAGGTCGTGATTTTTATTATTTGCGAAACGGCATAGAGGGGGATGACGCTGACATGGCGGGCGGTATCTCCGTCTTCTTTGTCGGTGTGGCTGAACGATCCGAAATTTTCTAATGAGCAGCGAATGGCTTCCGTGAGGTGCTTTTCGCGCATGAACGACCATAGGCTTTTCATGCCGCCTTGGCTTCCTGCCTTGACTTCGATAGGTAGGATCTGAAGGTGGGATGGTAGCAGATAGTCGATCTCTGCTAATGAGTTTTTGGACAGGCGCACCCAATAGTATAATTCATGGCGCAGGTTGGGGGTCATATAGTGAAGCATTTCCAACCCTACGACAAGCTCTGCTATGGTGCCCTTGTTGACAAGGTCGGCTGCCGTGGAGGTAAGGATCTGAGTGGCAAGCGTGGTCGTGTCTCCTGTCGTAATGCCCAAGAGGCGCAACATAAGGCCACAGTCGAAAAATAGGATCTTGCGATAGGAATGGTCTGCCTCGCTACCTAATGGAAGTCCGTTGGCGCTGGTATGGGTGACGGGAATGAGCAGTCCTGCGAGAATGAGAAGGTCGAGGGCGTTCTTGACCTCGATGCTCTTATAGTCGCCGACCTTGCTATAGACAAACTTTTTTGTGGCTTGTATGGCTGCGCTACGCAAGATGTTGCGAAGTAGATTGACGTCGGCTTTTTTCTTGTATTCCTTAATTCCGCAACACTATTATCAATTAAACTTTTTAAGTACCTGAGCAACA
>OIRQ01000360.1_pt1 | contig 10745 bp, 10 predicted proteins | sample 1586271 | NCBI WGS metagenome assembly OIRQ01 (sample SAMN02674970, study PRJEB24791) | human gut metagenome, SKBSTL043 | isolation source: stool | host: Homo sapiens | place: USA | reverse complement strand
GTTGATCTTGAATACACTAATATTTAGCAAATCCCTTTTCTATTAAACTTTTTGCTATTATTTATTTGCGATTAATAATAATATGCTACATTTGCGATTTCAATTTGATGATTTAGGTTAACAAATAAGAGTATCTGATATGAGTACAGCAAAACTACTGTTGCATTGCCCCGATACGCCGGGTATTTTGGCGGATGTAACGAATTTTTTTACCGTAAATAAAGGTAATATCATTTATTTGGATCAGTATGTAGACCATGTAGAGAATATCTTTTTTATGCGTATTGAATGGGAATTGGAAAATTTTCTGGTTCCTCAGGAGAAAATAGAGGATTATTTTGAAACGTTGTATGCACAGAAGTATGGAATGAGCTTCCGCCTTTATTTCTCAGATGCCAAACCGCGTATGGCTATCTTTGTGTCGAAAATGTCGCATTGCCTCTTCGATTTGTTAGCGCGCTATACGGCAGGGGAGTGGAATGTAGAAATACCTCTTATAATAAGTAATCATCCCGACTTGCAACATGTAGCGGAGCGTTTTGGCATACCTTTCCATCTTTTTCCTATTACTAAGGAGACAAAGGAGGAACAGGAAAAGAAAGAAATGGAACTGCTTGCCAAGCACAAGGTGAACTTCATCGTACTGGCACGTTATATGCAGGTCATTTCCGGGAAGATGATAGACGCTTATCCCAACCGCATCATCAATATTCATCACTCTTTCCTTCCGGCATTTGTAGGGGCGAAACCCTACCATGCAGCATTTGAGCGTGGTGTGAAGATTATAGGAGCTACCAGCCACTACGTTACTACGGAATTGGATGCAGGGCCTATCATCGAGCAGGATGTGGTGCGTATCACTCATAAAGATACTGTGCAGGACCTGGTGAACAAAGGCAAGGATTTGGAGAAAATCGTCCTCTCTCGTGCCGTTCAGAAGCATATCGAGCGTAAGGTGTTGGCGTATAAGAATAAGACAGTAATATTTAATTAGTAGTTGATGAAGGTTGCAGTTGTCAAATATAATGCAGGTAACATCCGTTCGGTTGATTATGCCTTGAGGCGTTTGGGCGTTGAGGCGGAGATTACGGCAGATGAAAAGGTTCTACGTGCTGCGGATAAAGTCATTTTCCCCGGAGTGGGTGAAGCGGAAACAACCATGAATTTCCTGAATGCCGGCGGAATGGGCAGACTGATAAAAGAACTGCGTCAGCCGGTGTTGGGTATCTGTTTGGGAATGCAGTTGATGTGTCGCCATTCGGAGGAAGGAGATGTGGATTGCCTTGGTATTTTTGATGTTGGCGTGAAACGTTTTGTTTCGCTAAAGCATGAGGATAAAGTTCCCCATATGGGATGGAATACGATTTCACAGACTGACAGCAAGCTCTTCAGGGGTTTCACGAAAGAGGAATTTGTCTATTTCGTACACAGTTTTTATGTGCCGGTCAACGATTGTACGGCTGCCGTAACGGATTATATACTTCCGTTCAGTGCTGCTTTGCATAAGGATAATTACTATGCCACCCAGTTTCATCCCGAAAAAAGTGGAAGTGTGGGCGAACGTATCTTGCAGAACTTTTTGGACTTATAGTGAAAGAATCCGATATTTGATAATTCGTAATAAATTGAAATGATAGAGTTAATTCCCGCTATTGACATCATCGACGGAAAGTGCGTACGCCTCTCCCAGGGTGATTATGACAGCAAGAAAGTGTATAATGAGAACCCCGTAGAAGTAGCTAAGGAACTTGAAGCGCATGGTATCCGACGCCTTCATGTGGTAGACCTCGACGGAGCCGTTTCCCACCATGTGGTAAATTACCGCACGCTGGAGCAGATAGCTTCCCGTACTTCTTTGGTTATAGATTTCGGTGGCGGGGTGAAGAGCGATGAAGATTTGGTCATTGCATTTGAAAGCGGTGCACAGATGATAACGGGCGGTAGTATTGCCGTAAAGAATCCCGAACGTTTCTGTCACTGGTTGCAAACATACGGTTCGGAGAGAATAATTCTCGGAGCTGATGTGAAAGATCATAAGATTGCCGTCAACGGTTGGAAGGATGAGAGTGCTTGCGAATTGTTCCCGTTTTTGGAAGATTATGTCGGGAAAGGTGTTCGTAAAGTCATCTGTACCGACATCAATTGCGACGGTATGCTGCAAGGTCCTTCCATATCTCTGTATAAAGAGATGTTGGAAGCGCATCCCGACCTTTACCTTATAGCCAGTGGCGGAGTGAGTTGTGCCGAGGATATTCGCCAACTGGAAGCAACGGGTATACCTGCCGTTATTTTCGGTAAGGCATTGTATGAAGGGCGTATAACTTTTAAAGAACTGGAAGCGTTTATGATATAAATTTGCGTAACATTGCATTCATTATTGTTGCTCAACGTAAATCGAGTCATAAATCCAAAATCATAAATAAAAGAAGAGTGTTAGCAAAGAGAATCATCCCCTGTCTTGACATCAAAGACGGACAGACCGTAAAAGGGACTAATTTTGTAAATCTGCGTCATGCAGGCGATCCGGTTGAACTGGCGCGTGCTTATAGTGAGCAGGGGGCCGATGAGTTGGTCTTTCTGGATATTACCGCCAGTTTTGAGGGACGCAAGACATTTGCCGAACTGGTGAAGCGTATTGCCGCCAACATCAGCATACCTTTCACCGTAGGTGGCGGAATCCATGAACTGAGTGATGTAGACCGGCTTCTGAATGCCGGCGCGGACAAGATATCCGTCAATTCCTCGGCTATTCGCCGTCCCGGACTGATTGACGAGATAGCCAAGCATTTCGGCTCGCAGGTTTGTGTATTGGCTGTTGATGCCAAGCAGACGAAAAAGGGTTGGTGGTGTTATCTCAATGGTGGGCGTGTGGAGACCGACAAAGAACTCTTTGCCTGGACAAAGGAAGCGCAGGAGCGCGGTGCGGGCGAGGTGCTTTTTACCAGTATGAACCACGACGGCGTAAAGACCGGATATGCCAACGGAGCCCTTGCCGCTCTTGCCGACAGGCTTTCCATACCCGTTATCGCATCGGGCGGAGCAGGCGTGAAAGAGCACTTCCGTGATGTCTTTCTGGAAGGGAAAGCAGATGCCGCCTTGGCCGCCAGCGTTTTTCATTTCGGAGAAATTAAAATTCCCGATTTAAAATCGTATCTTTGCGCCCAAGGAGTCGCAATGAGAAGATGATAAGGAGTTATAAGTTATGGGTTATAAGTTATTCGCTGCTGCACGAAGCACGGATGAAAACGACTCATAACAATAACTCACAACAAAATAACTCATAACTTATAACTTAAAAAGATGTTGGACTTTGACAAAATGAACGGACTCGTTCCGGCAATTATACAGGATGCTGACACGGCCAAGGTGCTTATGTTAGGTTTTATGAACCGGGAAGCATATGATAAGACGGTAGAAACAGGTAAAGTAACATTCTTTAGCCGTACCAAGAACCGTCTTTGGACAAAAGGCGAGGAGAGCGGCAATTTCCTGAACGTGGTTTCCATGAAAGAGGATTGCGACAAGGATACTTTGCTGATTCAGGTACATCCTGTCGGTCCGGTTTGTCATACGGGTACGGACACTTGCTGGGGAGAGAAGAACGAACAGCCCGTTATGTTCCTGAAACTTCTTCAGGACTTCATCGACAAGCGTCATGCTGAAATGCCGGAAGGCTCTTACACAACCAGCCTGTTCCGGTCGGGTGTCAATAAAATGGCGCAGAAGGTAGGTGAAGAAGCGGTTGAAACTGTTATTGAAGCATGCAACGGTACTGACGAACGTCTGATATACGAGGGAGCCGATTTACTGTATCATCTTATCGTATTGCTGACCTCTAAAGGTTATCGCATAGAAGATTTGGCACGTGAGTTGGAAGAACGTCACAGTGCGGATTGGAAGAAACACTAAGTTGTTATGGATGAAGTGCTGATACGATATAAAGATGTGGAGATACACCAGCAGGAGCTGTGTGTGTTGAACGATGTAAACTTGGAGTTACATAAGGGAGAGTTTGTCTACCTCATCGGTAAAGTCGGTTCGGGTAAGACGAGTTTGCTCAAAACCTTTTACGGTGAACTGGATGTGGCGGCGGGCGATGCCGAGGTGTTGGGATATGATATGTTGCATATCAAGCGCAAGCATATTCCGCAGTTGCGTCGTAAGTTGGGTATCGTATTTCAGGATTTCCAGTTGCTCACCGACCGTACGGTGTATGACAATCTTGAGTTCGTGCTCCGTGCCACCGGGTGGAAGAATAAGGGAGAGATAAAAGATCGTATCAACGAAGTATTGCAATTGGTGGGTATGAGCAATAAAGGTTATAAATACCCCAATGAATTGTCGGGAGGCGAACAACAGCGTATCGTGATAGCCCGTGCCGTACTAAACTCTCCGGAAGTAATTCTTGCCGATGAGCCAACCGGAAATCTGGATGTGGAGACGGGATTTGCCATAACCCGGCTTTTACATAGTATCAGTGAGGCGGGTTCGCTGGTTATTATGACTACGCACAATATGCAGTTGCTTTGGGAATATCCGGGGCGCGTATACCGTTGTGCCGATCATTTGATAACGGACGTAACGGAGCAGTATTCCGTTGCGTCGTCAATAGAAGAGAAATAAACAAGATTATATAACATTTTAATACAGAAACGAAAATGAAAGTTTTAAAGTTTGGAGGTACTTCAGTAGGTTCGGCTCAGCGAATTAAGGAAGTGGCCAAATTGATTACCGATGGTGAACGTAAGATTGTGGTTCTCTCTGCCATGTCGGGTACCACAAACACATTGGTTGAGATTTCGGACTATCTGTACAAGAAGAATCCGGAAGGTGCTAACGAGATTATCAACAGACTGGAAACGAAATATCGCCAGCACATTGATGAACTTTATGCCACTCCCGAATATAAGCAGAAAGGTCTGGAACTTATCAAATCTCATTTCGACTATATCCGTTCTTACACCAAAGACCTTTTTACGCTGTTCGAGGAGAAGGTAGTGCTGGCGCAGGGTGAGTTGATTTCTACCGCCATGATGAATTACTATCTGCAGGAATGTGGTGTGAAGTCGGTTTTGCTTCCGGCTTTAGAATATATGCGTACGGACAAAAATGCTGAACCTGATCCTGTTTACATCAAAGAAAAACTTCAGGTTCAGCTTGAGTTGCATCCCAATGCCGACATTTATATTACACAAGGTTTTATCTGCCGCAACGCCTATGGCGAGGTAGACAATCTGCAGCGTGGCGGCAGCGATTATACCGCTTCTCTGATAGGTGCGGCTGTCAATGCTTCCGAAATCCAGATTTGGACGGACATCGACGGTATGCACAACAACGACCCGCGTATTGTGGACAAGACCTCTCCCGTGCGCCATCTTCATTTTGAAGAGGCAGCCGAGCTGGCATATTTCGGTGCAAAAATCCTGCACCCTACCTGTATCCAGCCCGCCAAGTATGCTAACATCCCCGTGCGCCTGCTCAATACAATGGATTCCACGGCTCCGGGTACACTCATCTCCAACGATACGGAGAAAGGCAAAATCAAGGCTGTAGCTGCAAAGGATAATATCACAGCTATCAAAATCAAGTCCAGCCGTATGTTGCTTGCTCATGGTTTCTTGCGCAAAGTGTTTGAAATCTTTGAAAGCTACCAGACTTCTATCGACATGATTTGTACGTCCGAAGTAGGCGTATCCGTTTCTATCGACAATACCAAGCATCTCAACGAGATTCTGGACGATTTGAAGAAATACGGTACGGTGACGGTGGACAAGGACATGTGTATCATCTGCGTGGTAGGCGACCTCGAATGGGAGAACGTCGGCTTTGAAGCCAAAGCGCTCGATGCCATGCGCGACATACCGGTACGTATGATTTCTTTTGGCGGCAGTAACTATAACATTTCTTTCCTTATCCGTGAATGTGATAAGAAACAGGCTTTGCAGTCGCTCAGCGATGCGCTGTTCAACGAGTAATAAAAGAAAACAGTAGATATGAGCGCTTTTACCTTCTTGATAAAAGCGCTCTTTTTAACTAAACGAAGATATAACCCATAATAATTATATGAAAGGAACATTTCCTATTGACAAATTCCGCGAATTGCGTACCCCGTTTTATTATTACGACACGAAGGTGCTGCGCGATACCCTTTCCTGCATCCGTACCGAAGCGTCACGATACGATAACTATTCGGTGCATTATGCGGTGAAGGCCAATGCCAATCCTAAGGTTCTGACTATTATCCGTGAGAGCGGGTTGGGAGCGGACTGTGTGAGTGGCGGTGAAATCCGTGCGGCAATCAAGGCTGGTTTCCCAGCCGACAAGATTGTGTTTGCCGGAGTGGGTAAGGCAGACTGGGAGATAAATCTTGGATTGGATTATAATATCTTCTGCTTTAATGTAGAGTCCATACCCGAACTGGAAATTATCAACGAATTGGCCGCAGCCAAAGGCAAGGTAGCCAATGTTGCTTTCCGTATCAACCCCAATGTAGGCGCGCATACGCATGCCAACATCACTACCGGATTGGCGGAAAATAAGTTCGGTATCAGTATGGAAGATATGGACCATGTGATAGACGTGGCGCAGGAGATGAAAAATGTCAAGTTCATCGGGTTGCATTTCCATATCGGTTCGCAGATATTGGATATGGGCGATTTTGTGGCTTTGTGTAATCGTGTCAACGAATTGTTGGACAAACTTGAAGCCCGTCAGATACGTATCGAACACGTTAATGTGGGCGGTGGACTCGGCATTGATTACGGACATCCCAACCGTCAGCCCGTACCCGATTTCAAAAGCTATTTCGAAACCTACGATAACTGCTTGAAACTCCGTTCTTATCAGACACTTCATTTTGAATTGGGGCGTTCGGTAGTGGGGCAGTGCGGTTCGCTTATTGCAAAGGTTTTGTATGTAAAGCAAGGTACTAATAAGCAGTTTGCCATTCTCGATGCAGGTATGACGGATTTGATTCGTCCCGCACTCTATCAGGCATTCCATAAGATAGAGAACATCACTTCCGATGCTCCACAGCAAACCTATGATGTAGTGGGGCCTATCTGCGAGTCCTCCGATGTCTTTGGCAAGGCTGTCGATTTGAACGGTGTGAAGCGTGGCGACCTTATAGCCCTTCGCTCTGCCGGAGCTTATGGTGAAATCATGGCTTCAGGTTATAACTGCCGCGAGTTGCCGCAAGGTTATACATCGGACGAACTGGTATAAGTGCAGTACAAGATTTGAATGATTTATCAAGCACGGGAACATCCTTTTTGTTTCTGTGCTTGTTTTTTATAGCTACCTGATTTTTTTGTTGTATTTTTACAGCATTAATATCTGATATAAATCCATTATGAAACACAAGTCGATTTTCTTTTTACTTAGCCTGATATTTAGTTCGTTTTGTCTTTCAGCGCAGGAATTGCCGAAAGAAGTGGTCTGGCAAGAGATAGAGGGAGTTAATGTACCGATTCCGCCTCAGACGCATCCCCGTTTGTATGTTCGCTCATCCGATTTACCCGCGTTGAAGGAACGTCTGAAAACTCCTCAGGCACAGCAGACACTCTCTCTTATGAAAGAGCTGAGCAAAGACCGTACTCCAGCGGAAGAAGCTGCCGTTACAAACCGCGGTTTCCGCTATTATTACGAGATGCGCGGCGTTACATCGCGGGTGCAGTTGCAAGCCCTTGACTATCTGTTGGAAGGTGACAAACGTTTGGCACGCAAGGCCATTACAGCCATGCTCGATACGTTGCAGCGTGCCTCTTTCGGCACTCGTTCCGACTTGTCGCGGGCCAGCGGAGCCATGCTGATAACGGGGGCTATGGTATATGACTGGTGCTACGACCAGATGAAGAGTTCCGAGAAGCAGGCTTATATCAAAGAATTTATCCGTCTGGCAAAGAGTATGGAATGCGGTTATCCGCCACGCAATAACCAACCCATAGCGGGGCATCCGTCGGAGTGGATGATTATGCGCGATATGCTGTCGGCAGGCATTGCCATTTATGATGAATATCCCGATATGTACAATCATGTCATTACCATGCTCTATCGTGATTATATCCCGGCACGCAACTATTTTTACGAAGGGCAGAACTATCACCAGGGCACGAATTATGTACATGTCCGCTTTGCCTGTGACCTCTTTCCTTTATGGATTCTGGATAAGATGGGAGCCGGTAGCATTTACAGCTCTTCGGCGAGGTTCGTACTCTACGACATTATCTACCGCCGGCGTCCCGACGGAGTGTTGATGCCTGCAGGTGATGATTATCCGCAAAATCGTCCTGCATTGCTTACTATGCCGACGCCTATGTTTTTGGCTTCCAGTTATTATAAAGATGAATATCTGGCTTATGAGTTCGAGCGTAATCCCCGGTTGGACAAGTCGGGCAACGAGTCCATGAACCATTGTTTGATATACGAACTGTTGTGGCGTGACTACACCCTGAAAGGCAAGGCCCCCGACGACCTTCCTTTGACACGTTATTCCGGTACTCCCTATGGCTGGATGATTGCCCGTACCGGTTGGGATGCCAACTGCGTGATTGCCGAGATGAAAATTAATGAGCAATTTGTGGGTAACCACCAGCACATGGACGGCGGCAGTTTCCAGATTTACCACAAAGGGCCTTTGGCTATCGATGCCGGTGCTTATAGCGGTAGTTCGGGCGGTTATAACAGTCCCAACAACAAAAATTACTTCAAACGCACCATTGCCCATAATTCATTGCTGGTGTACGATCCTGACGAAAAGTTCGGCTGTTGGAACTATGGCGGGGGTGGAAAGACACGGTTTGCAACCAATGACGGCGGGCAGCGTATGTGCGGCGAAGGTTGGAAAACCTGCAATTCGCTCGACAGCCTTTTGTCCGAGGAATATACGGTAGGTAAAGTGTTGGCTCATGGATTTGGTCCTGACGCGCAGGCTCCCGATTATTCTTATTTGAAGGGGGATATAACACAAGCCTATACCCGGAAAGTGAAAGAGGCGAAACGTTCTTTTGTATTCCTTAACCTGAAGTCCGAAACAGTGCCTGCCGCACTTATTGTATATGATAAAGTATCGGCTTCCAGTCCCGATTTCCGCAAATACTGGTTGCTGCATAGCATTGAAGAACCCACGCTTGAAGGTAATACTTTCACCGTGCGGCGCACCAAAGACGGTGATAGCGGTATGCTGCACAACACCGTCCTTTTACCTCAGGCAGATAATCTTCGTATCGATAAGGTTGGCGGTCCCGGCAAAGAAAACTGGGTGTTCGGCACTAACTATCCCAACGATGCCGTAGCCCCTTATCTTGACAATGCCAACGAGCGCGGAGCCTGGCGGGTAGAAGTTTCACCCGTTGCCCCTGCCGTTACCGATAACTTCCTGAATGTGATACAGGTTGCCGATAACCGATGCAATCGGTTGAACGCAGTGCAGCGTATTGAGGATGACCGGATAGTAGGTGTTCAGTTAGCCGATCGTGTCGTTACTTTTGCCAGGAGCAGCGAACCGCTGCAGAAAGATTTTACCCTTACAGTTAACGGTACGGGTACATATAAATTTGTCATTACCGACCTTAAAGCAGGAAACTGGCAAGTAAAGAAGGACGGTTGCATCTTTATTCCGTTGACCGAGGTGCAGGCTTCCGATGGAGTGCTTACTTTTGAGGGGAGTGCCGGTAGTTATGAATTTTGTAGGTAATAATTTTAAATAAACAATAGAACAGGTATTTAACTTGTTCTATTGTTTCTGTTATTTGCACTGTTGATAAAATAATGTAGTTATGAAACAATACGAAGCTGTCATAGAAACCTTAGATAAGTTGGGTGGAGTCGCAACTTTAGGAGAGCTGAACAGAGAAGTTTTTAAAATAAGCGACTGTGAATGGAAAACAAAAACTCCATTTGCCAGTATCCGCCGCATTGTGCAACAGACTAAGGGGATCTATAAGATAAAGCCCGGATTATATGGACTTGAGAAGTATAGAAAACAAATAGAAGATAGGGGGATTATTGTAGAAACCGAGAAGAACAAAGATTCAAATGATGTTATAATGTTCAACCATACTTACTATCAAGGTATTCTATTAATAATAGGGAAGTACCGTAACATGCAGACTTTCGTACCCAAACAAGATAAAAACAAGAAATTCTACGATGGGCACAAGTTACACGAACTTTCTACTCTTGCAGAACAGCCGCCTTATTCCTATCCTCAACTGATAAAGCGCAGTGCTACTATTGATACGATATGGTTTAACGGACGCAATATGCCTCATTCATTTTTTGAGATAGAGCATTCTACGGACATCCAGAACTCTTTGCTGAAATTCAACGACCTGCAAGATTTCTATGTAAGAATGGCTATTGTTGCCGATATAAAACGCAAACCGGAATTTGAAGCTAAGATGCGTTTTCATGCTTTCGATGATTTACGATTGAACAAACGTGTGTCATTTTTAAGTTATGATGCCTTTGTTAAGCAATACGAAATGGAACAGGAAAAACAATCATTTGAATTTATCCTTTAGATTTGCAAATACTTGCTTTTCTTTATTTCGTAATAAAATTAAAGATATTGCTCTTTTGGATAGTATGGGGAAGTTGTCTGTACAAGAGGACTTTGCTTGCGGTTATGATTTACCCTTTTAATGAACATCCAAGAGTTCTTTGTTACGGTTGTTTTGGGTTTTAAAATATAGGTCTGTATAAAATAGTGCTCCCCGCACTTCACAGTGCAGGGAAGACACAGC
>OIRQ01000354.1_pt1 | contig 10814 bp, 7 predicted proteins | sample 1586271 | NCBI WGS metagenome assembly OIRQ01 (sample SAMN02674970, study PRJEB24791) | human gut metagenome, SKBSTL043 | isolation source: stool | host: Homo sapiens | place: USA | reverse complement strand
CTGATTTGAAAACATGGCTATCATCATTAATCTTGTTGGTGACTGTAACCGCTGTTCATGCACAAACACGCTTGGCAGAAGTACATACTTCGGCCGGTACGGATTCTGTCACCGTCCTTGATTCGGCTTCTGCCAAACGGAGTTTTTTCAAGAAGTTCTTGGACTACTTCAATGACGCCAATAAAGAGAAGAAGAATAAAAAATTCGATTTTAGCATTATCGGTGGACCTCATTACTCCAGTGATACCAAATTGGGATTGGGGTTGGTGGCTGCCGGGCTTTATCGCACCGACCGTAACGATACGATTCTTCCGCCCTCCAATATTTCGCTGTATGGAGATGTTTCTACGGTAGGCTTTTATCTGTTGGGAATACGCGGGACGCATCTGTTTCCTCGTGACAAATATCGCTTGAATTATAATTTATATTTCTACTCCTTTCCGAGTTTATATTGGGGAAAAGGGTATGATAACGGAGTTAATAATGCCAATGAAAGCGATTATGACCGTTTTCAGGCGCAGATGAAAGTGGATTTTATGTTCCGGCTGGCACGCAACTTCTATGTGGGCCCTATGGCAGTGTTTGACTACATATATGGGCACAATATTGAAAAACCTGAATTGTGGGAAGGTATGAACGCACACACCACAAATTTCAGTCTTGGGTTGTCACTGCTTTATGATTCGCGCGACTTTCTGACAAATGCATACAAAGGGTACTATCTTAGAATAGACCAACGTTTCAGTCCCGCCTTCTTAGGAAACAAATATGCCTTCAGCAGTACGGAACTGGATACGAGATATTATCATGAGGTGTGGAAAGGCGGCGTTTTGGCCGGACAGTTCCACACTCTGCTGAATTACGGGAATCCTCCCTGGGGCCTGATGGCAATTTTAGGCAGTTCGTATTCCATGCGTGGCTATTATGAAGGACGCTATCGTGACAAATGTGTCATGGATACCCAAATAGAGCTTCGCCAACATGTCTGGAAACGGAATGGAGTGGCCGTATGGGTGGGGGCGGGAACTGTTTTTCCAAGGTTCTCAGAATTTGACATGAAACATATTCTTCCCAATTACGGTTTCGGTTATCGCTGGGAATTTAAAAAGAGAGTAAATGTACGTTTGGATTTAGGGTTTGGCAAACACCAGACCGGATTTATTTTTAACATCAATGAAGCTTTTTAAAAATATAAAGAATTGGTTGGAAAATCAGGAACATCTGTTTTATCTGTTCCTGTTTATCTTGATAGTACCTAATATGGTACTCTGTTTTACAGAACCTTTACCATTTATGGCAAAAGTCGCCAATGTGTTGTTACCTTTCGGTTGCTATTACCTGTTGATGACTTTGTCGAGGAATTGCGGCAAGATGCTGTGGATTTTATTCCTGTTCCTGTTCTTCGGAGCCTTTCAGATCGTGTTGCTTTATTTATTCGGCCAGTCCATTATCGCTGTCGATATGTTTTTGAATCTGGTCACCACCAATTCGAGTGAGGCATTGGAACTGCTCGATAATCTCACACCTGCCATTATTGCTGTAATCATACTCTATGTACCTGCCCTGATATTAGGGATGATTTCAATTATACGTAAACGGAAACTTACGGTAGAGTTCATTCGCAGGGAACGGAAGAGAGCCTTCCTGGTCTTTGGAATCTCCCTCCTTAGTCTTGTCGGAGCCTATGTGCAGGATTCGGGATATGAGTTGAAATCTGATTTATACCCGCTAAACGTATGCTACAACGTAGGTCTTGCCTTTCAAAGAACAGCTCTGACACAGGATTACCACCGTACATCCAAAGACTTTACTTTCCATGCCCGGCCTACTCATCCGGAGGGAAAACGGGAAGTATATGTAATGGTCATAGGAGAAACCTCTCGTGCCCTAAACTGGCAATTGTATGGTTACGAACGTGAAACGAACCCGCTCTTATCCCGGCAAACGGGTCTGATTGCTTTCCCAAAAGTGTTGACAGAGTCGAATACGACACATAAAAGTGTCCCCATGCTGATGTCGGATGCTACTGCCTGCAACTACGACTCTATCTACCATCAAAAAGGAATCATCACCGCTTTCAAAGAGGCAGGATTCCGGACGGCTTTTTTCTCCAACCAACGTTACAACCATTCATTTATCGACTTCTTCGGAATGGAAGCCGATACGTATGATTTTATAAAAGAAGATTCGGTCAGTTCTACCTATAATCCTTCTGACGACGAACTTCTGAAATTGGTGGAGGAGGAACTGGCGAAAGGTGCAACGAAACAATTCATCGTACTTCACACCTACGGTTCCCACTTTAACTATCGCGAACGTTACCCGTCGGAAGATGCTTTCTTTACGCCCGATTATCCGATGGAAGCAGAGAGAAAATACCGGGATAACCTGGTGAATGCCTATGACAACTCTATTCGTTACACGGATGATTTTCTGTCACGACTTATCCGTATGTTGGAAAAACAGCAGGTAGATGCCGCCATGCTCTACACTTCCGATCATGGAGAGGACATTTTCGACGATTCCCGTCATCTGTTCCTCCACGCTTCTCCCGTACCTTCTTATTATCAGCTTCATGTGCCATTCCTGATTTGGATGTCCGATGACTACCGCGAAACGTATCCCGAACGTTGGAATACCGCTATTGAAAATAAGGATAAGAATGTTTCTTCCAGCAGCTCTTTCTTCCCGACCATGCTGTCTTTAGGCGGAATAGAAACTCCTTACCTGGATGATTCGCAGGCTGTGACGGCTTTGCACTACGTCCTGAAACCGAGGGTTTATCTGAACGATCACAATGATCCCCGTCCGTTGGATGATTTGAGCATGAAGAAGCAAGACTTCCAGATGCTGGAAAAGAGGAATATCAAGTATTAAGTATTAGGTATTAATCCTTGTTAATTTTTGCATCCAAAAATGGGATTGGCGTGTTATTTGCCGTATGATGTATGAACGATTAAATTCATAAAACATGGCCTATATAGATTATTACAAGATTCTTGGAGTAGACAAAAGTGCTTCTCAGGATGATATCAAAAAGGCTTTTCGTAAGTTGGCCCGGAAATATCACCCTGATTTGAATCCTAATGACCCTAGTGCAAAGGATAAATTTCAGGAAATCAACGAAGCCAATGAAGTACTGAGTGACCCCGAGAAACGTAAAAAGTATGATGAGTACGGAGAACATTGGAAGCATGCCGATGAATTCGAAGCGCAGAAACGTGCACAGCAACAAGCCGGAGGCTTTGGCGGTGCAGGAGGTTTTGGCGGATTCGGCGGTGCGGGTCAGGGTTTCTCCGACGGTAACGGAACCTATTGGTATAGTTCCGATGGAGAAGGATTTTCCGGTGGCAACGCTAGTGGATTTTCCGATTTCTTCGAATCAATGTTCGGACATCGGGGAGGAAGAGGACAAGGTTCTGCGGGATTCCGCGGACAGGACTTTAATGCCGAACTTCATCTTTCCCTTCGTGATGCTGCTCAAACGCATAAGCAGATATTGACTGTAAATGGTAAACAGGTACGTATCACTATCCCTGCCGGTGTAGCCGAGGGCATGCAGCTCTCCATGAGCGGCAAAGGCAATGCGGGCAAACACAACGGCGTACCGGGCGACCTGCTGATTCTCATAGAGGAAGAGCAGGACAAGGAACTGATTCGCGATGAGAATGATTTGATTTACAACCTGTTGCTCAGTTTTCCGACAGCCGCATTGGGCGGTGCGGTAGAAATACCCACCATTGACGGCAAGGTTAAGGTAAAAATCGAATCGGGTACACAGCCGGGTAAGGTTCTCCGCCTGCGCGGCAAAGGACTGCCTAACGTAAACGGATACGGAACCGGAGACCTGCTGGTGAATGTCAGCGTATATGTGCCCGAAACACTGAACAAGGAAGAGAAAAAAGCGCTGGAAGAAATGGAAAGGTCGGATAACTTCAAGCCGAATACTTCTATCAAGGAGAAGATTTTCAAGAAGTTCAAGAGTTTGTTTGATTAAAAAACAATGCTTCCCGGCATAAAAAAAGCTACATTTGGAATGTAGCTTTTTTTATGCCGGGAAGAAAATGTCCTCTATTTCAACAAATGCACAAACTTTGCCGGCAACTCTGCTTTATCGGCGCAAACAAACAGCTTCTGACCCTCAGCGTCCAGTAAGAAAGATACACCACCCTGCGAAGCAATAAAAAGCTCCACACCCGCCGCTTCTTCTACAAAAACACAGTCGGGGAACAGAGGTGCAAACACTTCTTTGGTCTGTCCTTTCCACTTCTTGAATACGATTTGCATAGGACAAAATGCCATATATCCTGCTGCATGCAGGCGCTGCACTAATTTACGCTCCGACTTTGGCGCCGTATACAGAACACACCAACGACTCATATCATTATTAGCCATCATATTGCTTTGTTTGCTTTTCTCCAATCTTTAAATAAATCCTTCACAAATAATATCCAGCCAACACATCCCACTCCTGCCAAGAATACAAAACCTATAAGAATCATAATCTTATTCGGCTTGGCGGCACGCAAAGGAACCGTAGCCGGTTGCACAACCGTATATACCGGAGTAATCTCCTGCACTTTGGCTCTTGCCATCTGCAATTGTCCGGAAACCTGGGTATAAACAGTATAAGCCAGCTCAACTTCGTTTTTTAAACGTTCCTGCTCGGCACGATAGCTTAACAGAACCACATTCTGGTTGGCATCTGCAAAAGTAGCATATTTTTTCTGAGCTTTCTCATAATCCGCCTTTGCTTCTTTATATAATTTCTCTGTAAAAGCTAAATCATGACGGGCTTTATTGGTACGGTAATTTGTGATATAATTCTGCAAACAATGCATCACGGTATCAGTTAACGAAGCCGAAATCAAAGGGTCCTGCATAGTAACCTCCAAAGTTGTAACCCCTTTTTTTTTATCAATCGTAACCAAGATACGCTTACTCAAAGCATCCGCCACCTTCGCCTCATCCAATGTCAGGTGGAACGGATCGATTTTTCCTTCCTTCTTCTCCGGTTTATCCTTGAATAAAGACAAGGTCCAACCCAAAGCCTTGAATGGCGCAGACATTACAGCACCCATCCATGACGAACGCTGGTATTTATCCAGATAAGCATATAAGGTCGTATCTATTTTGCCTTTCTGGTCTTTGACCCTTACATCAAACAACTCCAGCAGAAAAGGAGTTGACTTAACGATATCGGGATACAGTTCGGGCGACAGGGCATCTTCTCCGACAGAACCCCCTAAGTTGATGCCAGCCATAGCAGCCAATGCCCCCATACTCCCGGCATTCACTTTACTTGCACTTTCGGGAGCCAATGTCACTTCCGTAGAATACTCTTTAGGAATGCTGAATCCTACAATCAAGCCAATCACTGCCGCAATACCGCATACCTTATAAAGCATTTTACGATCGGCCCACACTTTCTGAGCCAACTCAATCAAATCTATTTCCTGTTCCTCCAGTTTTTGCGGAGCCTTTTGTATTTTACTTTCGTCCATTGTCCTTATCACTTAAAGAGATTAACCAAAGTAGCAATCATTGTGCCTAAAGTGGCAATAGAAGTACCCATACCTACCATTTCGGCCACGCTCATACGCTTACTCGGATCCTTAGTCGGGATGATAATCTCACACCCGGGCTCGATTGCCGTCTTACTACCGGAGCGTATGCGGGATACAGTACCATTCATATAAACCACAAAAGCACTGCGCTTCTTGGCATTCGAAGCATATCCGCCCGCCTGATTGATGTAGTAACGGCTGTTCTCTCCCTCTTTGTACAGTACGGTATTAGGATACATCACGGCACCGTTGATTTTCACTGTGCTTACATATTCAGGAATAAACAATACATCCCCCTCGCGCAACACCATATCATAATCAGAACCCGGATTTTTCAAAGCCTCATCCAGATGAATACCTACCGTATATACATATAAAGTAGTTGAATCTGCACCGACCTTTATAGCCATGCGGGTGGCATCTTCCTTTCTGCGAAGCTCTTCCTCCGACATTTTACGGATAAGACGGGCTCCTCTTACATAAGCATCGGATGTAACACCACCGGCTTTAGCGACCAGGTCGCTCAAACGTTCATTCTTCTTGGACAACGCGTAAGTACCGGTAAACAATGCCTCTCCTATTATCCCCACATTTTTCTGCTTGCGATAAGCAGGGCTTTTACGGACATACACTTCATCAAAAGGCTCCAAATAAAAATTCTCGCTCCCCGCTCCTATCAGCAAGCCGTCTTTCAGGTCAAAGGTAAATGTCTGGCCTACAATATTACTGTCGTCCGTGCTTTTGGGAGATTTAATACGGCGCGATACATCTATTTTCGTTGTAGAAGCCGCTTCAAGCAAGCCACCCGATTCCAAGACCAAATCCTCGATGGTCATCTTGTCGGCATAAAGATAAGTACCCGGATCAGCAACCTCACCATGGATAGTCACCGTAGGCTCTTCTTTCAGATCCTGAATGCTGGGAATATAAAGTATATCATTCTTTTGCAAAGGAATGTCCGCAACCACACCTTTCAACAAGCCTTTCAAATCTATGGAAATAACCTCGCGCGTCAAATCCTCATGTTCACGATTGATTACGGCACGATTTAGGAAAGCATCTCCACGTACACCTTCCGCTTTCTTTATCAACTGTTTCACAGTATTCACCTCTCCGCTCAGCTGATACAAGCCCTCACGGTAAACAGCACCGCGAATCTCTACACGATTCTCGAAACGGTTGAGAACGGAATCTACCGTAAGCATATCACCATCTTCCAAGCGGAATACCGAATAATCCATTTCGTCCACATTGAAAATCTGATGCTCGCGTCCGCTCTTGCGTACAAGACGGATGGCTTTTTTATATGCATCGCCCGTAAAGCCGCCGGCATATCTCAGCAACGTACCGATTGTTTCCGTAGGCTTCATTTCATAATACATAGGACGCTTTACCTTACCCAATATCTGCACCAAGGTCTGATAAGGATTGACAAGAATCACATCACCGTCCTGAAGACGGATATCATCCTTCAGCCGACCTTCCATGATAAAATCGTAGATGTCCAAATCTGCAACCGTCTTTCCGTCGCGTATAACTTTTATGCTTCGAAGACTACCGATTTTATTTACTCCGCCTGCCCAATACAAGGCATGGAAAACTGAAGCGAATGAAGAGAGGGTGTAAGTACCCGGTACGACAACTTCACCCATAACATTCACCTGAATGGAACGGATTTCGCCTAACGTCAAATTTATTTGCGTATTGGGAGTTTCTCCCGCAACACCGGCATATATCTTGGCAAATTCGCGTTTCAAATAATCATTGGCTTCCTCTACGGTCTTTCCACTCAGATAAACCGGTCCTAACTTTGCGATTTGCACAGTACCCTCCGGCGAGATTTTTTCGCGAATCGTAGTCTGGGAAGCTCCCCAAACATCAATAATAACTTCATCGCCCGCCCCCAAACGATAATTGTCGGGTGTTGCCACATTTATATTGGGTTCAAAAGTCAGATATTCGTTATCGAAAATATTATGTCCGAAAATCTGTTGTGTAAAAGCGTCTTCCGCGCTTTTAGGACCATTATAACCATAACCCGGCTGTCCACTGTTATTCACCCCCGTTCCATATCCATTGCGTTGCTGGGCCGATTTCGCCCGCAGCCCTTTAATACTTTGCTTTTGGGAACCGAGATTATCCAAGCCGGATTCATCCTGAGAGATATTCTTGTTTTTGTTCTCGTAAGTTTTCTGCGTACGTAAACGGGAGTTTGCTTCTCCCATGAAATTGGCATTTTCCTCAGAGCTTCCGTCCGATTTGCCTGAATATTTAGACTGTATTCTCTGGATTTGTTCTTTTGTGACTCCTTTCTTCATCAATTCAACCAACATCTCCTGTTGTGTCTTCCCCTGACTCTGAGCCTCTTGCACGTACAGAATGACTTGTTCATCCGTCATTTGTTGGGCAAATACCACACTTGATACCGTAAATACCAACAAACACAATAGTATAAATTTACGCATAAGTAAGATCTTTGATTAATCTTTTAGTTATCTAGTAATGTTTTTAATTGGGGACAAAGGTAATACATTATTTTCATAATATACATTTATTTCCTTTTGAAGTTTTGGAAAAAGAATTAATTCCTGGCTTCAATATAACCGGTATTTTGCCACAAACTCCACTTATACCAAACAGTACTTTTCCAATCACCCAATAGAGTTAAACGTCTTTACCATACGGTTTTATCCATAATATCTCCGATAACTGCCGTGTAGAGTTCGGCTTTTATCAAGGTTATCAGAGTCTTATCATCTTTCCATTCTTTCATTTTTCATTCTTTTTTATAAAGTTATACTCTTTGTTCCGGTAAGAGCAAAGTTAGTTCACTTAACGAAAAGAATGGATAAATCAAGATTGTAAGACGTGTCCGAAAAGGCTCATATAAAAAGAAATAATGTACAAAACGGAAATACTATCTGGTTACTTCACGTGGAGATATCCCAGTTCGCTGTTTGAAGATGCGTGAAAAGTATTGTGGTGACTGGAATCCACATTGGAAACTGACCTCTTTTACAGATAATTCTGTATTTCGAAGCAGCTCAATAGATTTATTAATACGTATTTGATTCAGATAATCTAAAGGAGAAAAATTCAAGTATTGCAAAAATAAGCTTCTGAGGTAACGTTCACTAATGCCGGCATGCGCAGCTACATCATTAATACTAATGTCCTGATGAAAATTGAAACGAATAAAGGATATAGCTTTTTTTAAAGCATCATTTTGGCAAACAGGCAAATAGTTTTCATCCATATAACGATAAATAAGAACCATCAACTCTGCATAAAACATCACAACCAAATATTGATAATAGGAATTCTTCCCTTCCAATTCGTTTACAATGCGTTGTACTACACGCATAATACCTATATTATTCACTATTTTAATCAGCTTGTTCTCTTCCGAGAAAAGAGAGATGGAATTTGGTGACGTACCATCTATACAATTCGGAAAGTTCAAATCAAAACCGGAAAATATCTCAGGAAGAAATTCAAGCTGCATTAAAGTAGTTCCACCAGAGCCTGCCTCAAACGTATGATTGACATTCGAGAGAATGATCATGGTATCACCCTCAACAAAATTGATGCTCTCATTGTCCAAATACAGAATGCAATTGCCCTTTTTAACATGGTTAATCTCAATACGCAAATGTTTGTGAGGTCCATAGGTCTCAAAAGGATAAAAAGAAATAAAACGGAATACATCCGCTAATCTCTGACTTTTCAGATTATTGGTTATATTGTCTAAAAATGTCCAAAGGGTGGAAAGTTCCGTAGAATTATTCATCTTCGATGTTGTATTCCTTATAACTGAATACCTTTTTATTTGTTATTAACTTCGTAAATTAACTACTAATGTTCACTTCATTCCAAGAAAGAAACGAAATATCCTCTAAAAGTAAAGGTCTATTAAGCAAACCTCTATGAGTTGAGCTACCACACAATGAGCTATTTACTTCGTCAAGCAGTAAGAAGTTTGCATACGGACGTACCACATTTGTAGTTGGACAGTAAGCTCCCATACCTGTGACGTCCGCATACAAAAGTAGTAAGCCTTCTCAATAAAAACAATAGAAATACCTAAGAAAATAGATAAAGATTTGCAAAACATCCACAGCAGTAGACATACTGTGACAGATGAATCCGTAAGTTTATGAAACAAGTTGCCTGATAAACTTATTGATTTTACAGAAAAATAAAAAGTAATTTCTAACTGTAGGTTCGATAGATATTATCGAAAAAAAGCCCTGCAAAGGGCTTATATAAAGGGGAATATAATAAATGGAGAAGAAATGCGAAAACACTCCACACCCCTTCCCCATTCAGCAATCACTATCTTATTTCAACTCGAACGGAATCGTTCCACGAATATCTGCGGAAGAGGCTCCGATATAAGCCTTAAACTTACCCGGTTCTGCCGTCCATCCGCCAACAGTTTCATCATAGAACTTCAAATCATCCGGAGTGATGGTGAAAGTTACTTCTTTTTCTTCACCCGGTGCCAAAGTTATCTTTTGGAATGCCTTTAACTCCTTCACAGGACGCAGAACACTACATTTTTCATCTCCTACATACAGTTGTACGACTTCCTTTCCGGCAACACTACCCGTATTCTTTACAGGAATGGTCACAGTCAGAGAATTGTCAGCAGTTATTGTTTTAGCAGAAGCTACCGGTTTACCATAGGTAAAAGTCGTATAACTCAAACCATACCCGAAAGGGAATAAGGCGGGAATCTTCTTGGTATCATGCCAGCGATAACCTACCAGAATATCTTCTTTATAGACCTGCTTGATACTATCGCCCGGATAACTCAATTCGTCAAATGCATGTGCACCGCAATCCGTCAATTTCACAGGAAAGGAGAAAGGAAGTTTTCCGCTGGGATTCACTGCACCACTCAGTACATCAGCAAGTGAATTACCACCCATAGATCCCAGATACCAGCCTTGCAGGACGGCCGGAACTTTATTCAGCCAAGGCATTTCCACGGCATTACCACTCAACAATACCAATACCATATTTTTATTGACTCCCAACAGAGATTCAATCAGTTCATTTTGTCCGAATGGCAAACCGTATGTCACACGGTCACCGGCTTCACAATCCTGGAAATGATTCTTATTCAATCCACCGAACAAAATCACAAGATCGGCTTCTTTGGCAAGTTCAGTTGCTGCTGTGCGCAAGGAATCCATCACCGACTGGGGAATTTCTTCTGCACGCCCATACATCGGACGTCCG
>OIRQ01000341.1_pt1 | contig 11162 bp, 8 predicted proteins | sample 1586271 | NCBI WGS metagenome assembly OIRQ01 (sample SAMN02674970, study PRJEB24791) | human gut metagenome, SKBSTL043 | isolation source: stool | host: Homo sapiens | place: USA | reverse complement strand
GATCTAAAAAAATATACAGCTCCTGAAGGAGAAATTTTAGTAGCTGTAGAAGATGAAAAAGGTGATAGGAATGGTTGCCTATCATCGCCATTCAAAGAGTCACTGTGAAATGAAATGCTTGTATGTAAAACCAAAATATAGAGAAAATAAATTAGGTAAAGAGCTTGTTTTAGAAATTTTAGAGTATGCTAAAAAAGCAGGATATAAGGAAATGGTGTTGGATACGATTATTCCTTTACAAGTAGCTATTCAGCTTTATAAAAAAGTAGGTTTTGTTGAATGTGAGGAGTATTATCATAATCCAATGGATGATGTTTTGTATTTTAAAAAGATACTTTAAGTTATTGGACAACCAATAACTTTTTTCCCAAAATAGCATGTCATTTGGGAGAAAAGTAAAAAATGGGCAATTATTGAGTGATAAAAAAAAGGGGCTGTAAAGAAACCTAATCTTTTGGATTAGGCATTCTTTATAGCTTTTTTTATTTTAACGCAAAAAGTAGCTCGAGGAATCGAACCTGGAGCTACTTTTTTGGTAATATATTACTGTTCACATAATAAATTACATATGTATTCTATCACACGTAATGTATTTTTTATACCTTCCTACGCTATTGGAGCGAAGGAAATGGAAAAAATAGATAAATTATTTAATATCTTTAAGAAATCTGGAGTATTTGATTTAATAGATGATGTTTATTCAAAAGAATATCACAAAGGTGGCAGACCTTTAATTGACAGACACAAGCTAATAGTTTTAATTGCTTATGCGTATGCATTTAGACATACCTCATTGAGAAATATGGAAACTTTTTGTAAATTTGATCTAAGAGCTATAAATATTATGGATGGCGCTATCCCTTCGCATACTTCTATTGGTAAATTCTATAATGAGTTTATTGTTCCAAATCGTGATAGTCTATTCAGTAAGATAACTGATGCTATTAGAGATGAATGTAATATAGATTTTAATACAGCTTTTTTAGATGGCAGTAAGTTTGAAGCTGATGCAAATAAGTATAAGTTTGTTTGGAAGCCAACAAAATACCATCAAAAGTTGAGTGATAAAATAAGGATTATATTATCAAAATATGAATTGAGTAGAAATGTTCCTGAAACTGGAATCATACCGGCTACTACTATTGCAGACAAAATCACAAAATTTAATAATTTGATTTCAAACATAGATATATCTGATAAATCAAATAAGGAAATATTTAAGGATTATGAATTTTTAAAATCTGCTTTAATAAAATCACTAGAATATGAAGAAAAGGAGAAAATATGTGGACCAGATAGAAATTCATACTACAAAACAGATCATGATGCTACTGCTATGTGTTTGAAAAGAGACTATTATTCTGGATTGGGAACGAATACACATGCTGCATACAATACACAAATTATCGTTTGTAAAGGGCTGATTGCTACATATTATGTTTCTCAATCAAGATCCGATTTGAAAGATTTGATACCTGCTTTAGATAAATTTTATGAATCCTACAGTATTTATCCAAAATATCTATGTGCTGATTCAGGATATGGTTCATTAAATAATTATCGGTACTTACATGACCATAACATTGGAAACTATGTCAAATATTTTTCTTGGGAAGGAAATATAAGCGGAAGAAATCCATCACAATATGTATTGATAAATGAAACAGCTATTAGATGCTTAAATGGCAATATCGGTCATATTGTAAAATTAGATAATAGGCATCCAAAAAAATCAAATTCAACATTCTTTAGAATAGACGGATGCAATTCCTGTGATTTTAAAGATTACTGTAAGAGATGGATGAACAAAAAGGAAGAAAATTTTAAAATATTTGAAGTTGTAATAGAACTTCAAAAATATATAAACCAATCAGAAGAAAATTTATTATCTCCTAAAGGAATCGAATTGAGAGTAAATCGAAGTATCCAAGTAGAAGGAACATTTGGAATGATAAAACAAGATATGCCCTTTGATAGATTTACAAGGACAAGTCTGGATAAGGTATCGACGGAATTTATGATGGTTTGTCTAGGTTTGAATATTAGAAAACTATTTAAATTTTATGATGCAAAATCAAAAAATAAATTTTGGATTGCACCTAATGATTTACAACCAGAAACAAAGAAAAAACCAAGTGCTAAAAGATTATCGAATAAAGTAAATAGAAAAAAGCTAAAAAAAGAGGCTGATGAACGAGGACTTCGTGGAGAAACTCCGCGCCGCCAAGACCCCGGCGGAGTTCCTGGACGCCATCGACGCACAGGAAGAGGCTCAATTCGGGGATGAGAGCTTCACCCAGCAGCAGATCCCCCAGAACGGCTACCGGGTGCTGGCCGTCACCGCCTGCCCCAACGGCATCGCCCATACTTACATGGCCGCCGAAGCCCTCGTCAAGGCCGGTGACAAGCTGGGTCTGCCCGTGAAAGTGGAGACCAACGGCTCCGACGGCACCAAGAACGCCCTGACCCGGAAAGAGATCGAGGCGTGCGACGGCATCATCGTGGCAGCGGACAAGAACGTGGAAACGGCCCGCTTTGACGGCAAGCCCGTCCTGTTCACCCGGGTGGACGACGGCATCCACAAACCCGAAGAACTCATCAAGAAAGTGGCCCACGGTGAGGTGCCGGTCTTCCACGCCAAGGGCGGCGCGCAGGCGGCCGAGGAGGAGGACACCGCAGGCGAGAGCCTGGGCCGCAGCCTCTACAAACACCTGATGAACGGTGTCTCCCACATGCTGCCGTTCGTGGTGGGCGGCGGCATCATGATCGCCCTGGCATTCCTGCTGGACGACTACACCATTGATCCCTCCAACTTCGGGATGAACACCCCTGTGGCGGCGTTCTTCAAGACGGTGGGCAGCGCGGCATTCGGCTACATGCTGCCCATCCTGGCCGGTTTCATCGCCATGTCCATTGCGGATCGTCCGGGTCTGGCCGTCGGCTTTGCAGGCGGCGTCCTGGCCATGAACGGCACCAACTTTGCAGACCTTGCCAATGGCGAGACCACCGGCATCTCCGGCGGCTTCCTGGCGGCTCTGCTGGCTGGTTTCGTGGCAGGCTATGTGGTCCAGTTCCTCAAAAAGATCACCGAAAAGCTCCCCGCCAGCCTCAACGGCATCCGGCCCATGCTGATCTATCCGCTGGGCGGCATCCTCGTGATGGGCGCGATCATGTGCGGCATCAACCCCATCATGGGCATGATCAACACCGCCATGACCGATTGGCTCAACGCCATGGGCGGCACTTCCAAGGTCCTGCTGGGTGCTGTCGTGGCCGGTATGATGAGCATTGATATGGGCGGCCCGTTCAACAAGGCAGCTTACGTCTTTGGCACCGCGGCGCTGGCCTCCGGCAACTACGAGGTCATGGCCGCTGTCATGGTGGGCGGCATGGTGCCTCCCATCGCCATCGCCCTCTCCACCACGTTCTGTCCTAAAAAGTGGACCCCGGATGAGCGCCGCAACGGCATCGTCAACTATGTCATGGGCCTCTGCTTTGTCACCGAGGGCGCCATCCCCTACGCGGCGGCCGACCCGCTCCGCGTGCTGCCCAGCTGTGTCATTGGCGCGGCCCTGTCCGGTGCCCTCTCCATGACCTTTGGCTGCGCCCTGCGGGCACCTCACGGCGGCATCTTCGTCTTCCCCGTGGTCGATCATACTCTGCTCTACTGCGTGGCGCTGGCCGTGGGCAGCGTGGCAGGCGCTGTGATCCTCAGCCTGCTCAAGAAGACCCGCGACGAGGCATAATGTACAAAGCCATTCTCCAAACTTCATCATAAGCAAAAGACCCCCGCTGTGCACTGGCAGACCAGACACGGCGGGGGCCGCTTTTGTTGAGAGGACGACTCCATACAAACACAAAAACCCGCCTGGCAGCGGGTTTTTGTGTATAGAGGGGTGGGAAAGTATATAAAGTGGTGAATCGCAATTTCAGGCAGGGAAGCTATTTCAGGCGTTTTGCACAGCCTGTGGACGCGGAAGCCCCGCACCCGTACCCTGCGATATGTATTATACCAGCTCTTTCTTTTTTGTCAAATAGAAATTTCTTGAAATGCTTAAATTTGCACTTTACTTTTGAGGCAAAACTTTATATAATTAACGCAAGCGAAATGAAATCCAACTTTTGCTAGGTTTATAAGTTTTTACAACAATAAAACTTTACTTTCGAAAATTTTTGTGGATTTCAACAGAATATCAAAGGAGACATTGTCCCATGGATGATTTGGACCGTAAAATTCTGGCTCTGTTGGCCAAAAACGCCCGGATGCCTGTCAAGGAGATCGCGGAGCAGGTAGCTCTGACCAGCCCTGCCGTTTCCAGCCGCATCCACAAGCTGGAGACCGATGGCATCATCGGCGGCTATACCGTCACACTCAACCGCCCGGCAGACCGCGTGTATGTGGATGCCCTCATCAGCCTTTCGGTGGCCCCCTCCAAGCACGAGGCGTTCCTGCACCTGATCCAGAACAGCAAGGAAGTGCTGCAGTGCTACCACGTCACGGGCGATTATACATTCCTCATCAAGGTCAGCTGCGGCAGTATGCCCCAGCTGGAGCATCTGATCCTCCAGTTCCAGAAGCTGGGTACCACCAGCACCCAGATCATCCTTTCCACCCCCGTCAACCACGGCGATCTGGAAGCCCTGATGCTGTAAAGAAACTGAAAAACGTCTGTTCATAAAAGTGTTACAGGCAGCGGCGCAATTTTCGCCCGCGGTGGCTCGTATTCTGGATAGCAGCACAAAAAAGTGGAATACTATGGCTGCACTCTTCCAAACGACGCCTCACGAACGAAAGGAATATCCACTATGAAACTGAAACGCATCTTTGCAGCGCTGCTGGCAGGCGCTGCCCTGCTGGCTCTGGTGGGCTGCGGCACATCCGGCAGCACAGGCAAGCCCGCTTCCTCCGCTGCAAGTACCCCCAAAGACTACACCCAGATCCTCCACGATGCCCGTAGCGCCGAGGACAACGAGTATTATATGATTTTCACCAAAGGCGCGGACGGGAAATACACCGCTCAGTACGGCTACAGCAAGGACTATGAGGCCGACCAGCTCAATGAGGAGATCGCCAACATGATGATGCCCATGCTCAACTTGGAGGATGGCATGGCGGAGGATTTTGCCGCCTCCCTTTCCACAATGATGGTGCAGAGCTATGGCCTTGCCATCGTCAAGCCTGCCGAGGGCAGAACGCAGGACGTGGTAGACGCCCTGAATGCCTATGTGGAGAGCGAGCAGCAGTCCATGGAGCATTATCTCGAGGACCAGTATCAGATCGCCAAGAACGCGAAAGTGGAGACTCTTCCCTCCGGCGAGGTGGTCCTTGTCTGCTGTGAGGACAGCGATACCGTCCTTGCCAACCTGAAAAAAGCGCTGGCCGCTTAAAAACGAATCACACGCAAAAAAGAACGCCTGCTTCCAGTTGGAAGCGGGCGTTCTTTGCAGGATGGGCAGTACAGAAATTATTCAGCTTTCACGTCGATGGCGTTGACGATCTTGTTGGCGATGTACTCGTGGCCCTTGATGGTGGGGTGGACATCCAGGTCGGTCTTTGCCTTGGGGATGGCCACATAAGTCAGGTCATAGGTCTCGGCCAGCTGCTTCTCAAACTTGTTGAGCTTGCGGAAGTAGTTGTGCCAGCAGGGGATAAACGGCACCGGGTCGGTGTAGCCCATCAGCAGGATCTGCACGTCCGGGTTCAGCTTGCGGATCTCTTGCACGACGGAGATGAGGGCGGAGGTGGTCTGCGGATAGATGCGGTCGCAGATCTTGGCCATATCGGAGGTGATGAGCTTCCAGGAGGCGTTCTTTTCCTCCTTGGTCAGCTCCATGTCCTTGATGCCCTTGAGGATGGTGGAAACGGCAGAGCCGGAGGAGCGCAGGTTGCCGGAGAGGATGGTGGAAGCCAGAGCGTCGCTCTTGTGGTTGGTGGCGTTCCACAGGCCGGCCACACAGGGCACGAACGCGTCATTGGAGCCGATCTGGATGGAGATGACGTCTGCCTTGCGGATGTAATCCTGGAACTCCGGGTAGACGTAGTAGCAGCCGGACTCCATGTTCATCTGGGGCATCTTGCCGTCCCGGATCATGTCCACCAGGTCGGGGGCCGTCAGGGCAGGCAGGCCCAGATCAATGGCGTGGTCGCGGTCCAGGCCCAGCTTGGAAGCTACCTTACCGACATAGCAGTCTGGGGAGTAGCCCTTGAAATTGGGGCGCATGTCCACGCCGTAAGTGGAAGTGCCGTTGGCGCTGTACTGGACATCGGCCAGGCCCACGCCTGCCACGATGCTGTCGCCCAGGGCAACGTAGGTGATCTGCTTCTGCTCCGTGCTCTCCGTGTCGGCAGCAGTTTCTTTCGTGCTGTCCGCCGCGGGGGCAGTCGTTTTGGTGTCGGCGGCGGGAGCCTGTTCGGTGGTGGTAGCCGTCACGGTATCGCCAAGGGTAACGACCACTTCGTTGGTCTCATCCTCAGGGGCCGTTTCCGGCTCTGCTTCGGCCACAGCGGCCTCGGGTTCCGTGGGCAATGCCTCGGCACCCTCATCAGCAAAGGCGGGGACGCCCAGCGAGAACACCAGAGCGGCTGCCAGCAGCAGGCTGACAAATTTCTTTTTCATGGTGTGGTTCCTTCTTTCCCATCAAAAATCTCAGTAATCGCGGGGAGTGATCTCCTCTTCCAGCTTGCGATAGTCTACCTTGCCCACCGGGGTCATGGGGAGCTCCGGCACAAACTTGTAGGCCACAGGCTGGACGTATTCGGGCAGCTCCTCCTCGCACATCTGGCGCAGCTCTTGGATCAGCTGTTTTTTCTTGACACCAGCAGCGGCGGGGGTGAGCACGATGTACACGAATGGCAGGCGGCCCTGCACATGGTCCTTATCGGCACAGCCCACAACGGAGCACTGGTGCACGGCGGGGTGCTGGCTGACCACGTTTTCGATCATGGAGGGGAAGACTTTGAAGCCGTCGTGCCGGATGATGAGCCGCTTGATGCGGGAATCCAGGTAGACGAAGCCGTCCTCGTCGATATAGCCGAGATCGCCGGTGTGGACCCAGACGCGGCCATCCGGGTGCTTGTGCAGGATCATGGCCGTTTCGTCGGGTTTGTTGTAGTAGCCTTTCATGGTGGCGGGGCCGCTGATGCACAGCTCGCCGCGCTGACCAATGGGCAGCTCTTTGTCCGTGCCTGGCTCAAACGCCGAGACGAGGGTGTTGACCATGGGAATGCCCACACTGCCGGGCTTGTTGTTCTTACCAGCGGCCACAGTGGCGGCCGAGGCAACTTCCGTCATGCCATAGCCCTTGGCCATGGGGTACTCCACGTTGTGGGAGGCCAGGAATTCGTTGACCGTCTTCTCCGCGCCCAGCGAAATGGCGTCGCCGCCAGCCGCGTAGTTGTGAATGAACGAGAGGTCTTTTTTCTGAACTTTCGGGTCGGCGGCCAGCTGCTGGTAGTGGGCGGGCACACCGAACATGATCTCGGGCTTGTACTTGAGCACCAGGCTGCCCAGCTTGGCAGGGTCCAGGTTGGGGATGATGACCACCGTCAGGCCCAGCACCAGCGGCAGGTGCACGCCGCAGGCATAGCCGTAGGCGATGAACGGGGGCATAATGTTCATCAGCTTCTGCCCTTTCTGGAACAGGGTGTCATAGGCAGAGAACTGCTGTGCAATGGCGTTGAAGCTGTTGTCTGTCAGCATGACGCCCTTGGGCGAGCCCGTGGTGCCGCCGGTGTGGACCACCACGCAGGCGTGGCCGGGGTCGTAGGGCTCCGCGGCGGTGCTCTGGCCCTCGCCGCCCTCCAGGAACTGCTTCCAGTGCAGAACGTTGGATTTGTACTTGTTCTTATCGGGGTTGGTCATCTTGTAGCCGACGCTGAGCGGGAACGGCAGGGAGTCGGCCGGGGAGAGGACGATCACACGCTCCACATGAGTGCGCTTGGCGGCCTGACGGCAACGCTCGTACACCACGTTCAGGCAGATGAGCAGGTGGGAGTCCACTTCCTCAATGTAATCGCGGATGCCCTCGACGCTGTAGCGGGGATCCACCAGGTTCAGGGTGGCACCAATGAGGTCGGCAGCGTAGAACGCGTAGATGACCTCCGGGGTCATCACGCTGACCACGGTGATGATATCGCCCTTTTTGACGCCGACACCGCGGAGCGCGGCTGCCGTCTTTTTCACATTGACGATGAAGTCCGCATAGGTGAACTTGCGGCCGTAATAATTCAGGGCCGCCTCGCCCAGGCGGTTCTTGTTCTGCTGGCAGACGTAATCAAATGCCGAGCAGGTGGGCAGGGTCTGGTCAATATACTTCTGTGCGTAATATTTCAGCCAGGGACGCGCCGTAGACGCGTAGAGAACATTTTCCGGTGTAGTCATTGAATAATCCATTTCCTTTTACGTTTTCTCACCCTCACACGGGGTGGTGGAACCGGCTTGGAATCCATCCTGACTATTGTAGTTGAGCAGCCCGGAAAAGTCAATAAACAGAGCGTGTGAAATGTAGCAAAGAAAGCGCGGGACGTTTACATTTCACTCAGCCACTGCTTGGCTTCGGCTTCGCTGCAGAGCACAAAGTGGTTGGGGCGCAGCTCCCGCCACTGAGGTGCTTCCTTGCTGTAATCGTGCATGGAGGGGTCGTACACCAGCAGATGCTTGTTCCGCTCCCGGCGGGGGCTGGGCATGGGGATGGCTGAGAGCAGGCTGCGGGTGTAGGGGTGGATGGCGTGGGTCACCAGCTCCTCAGCATCGGCCAGCTCCACGATGTCGCCCTTGTGGATGACGGCGATGCGGTCCGAGATATACCGCATCACGGACAGGTCGTGAGCGATGAAGAGGTAGGTGATGTTCCGCTCTTTCTGGATATGGCGCAGCAGGTTGAGCACCTGAGCGCGGATGGACATGTCCAGCGCGGAGATGGGCTCATCGGCAATGATGAACTCCGGCTCCACGATGAGGGCGCGGGCAATGCCGATGCGCTGGCGCTGGCCGCCCGAGAACTCATGGGGGAAACGGGAGGCAAACTCCGGCAGCAGGCCCACGTCCAGCAGAGCCTGGCGCACTTTGGCTTCCCGCTCGGCAGCGGAGAGGTCGGGCCGGACGTTCATCAGGCCCTCGCCCACGATGTAGCTGACCTTTGCGCGCTCGTTCAGGGAGGACTGGGGATCCTGGAAGATCATCTGAATCTCCTTGATGATCTGTTTGTCCAGCGCGTGGGAGATCTTGCCGTTGATCTTCTGGCCCTTGTAGAGGATCTCGCCGCCCGAGGTGGGCAGGATGCGCATGATGGCGCGGCCAATGGTCGTCTTGCCGGAACCGGACTCGCCCACCAGGCCAAAGGTCTCGCCTTTATAAATGGTGAAGTTGGCGTTGCTCACGGCCTTGTAAGCCTTGCGGCCGGAGCCATAAGTCACCTCAAGGTTCTTGACCTCCACCAGAACTTCGCGCTTTTGTTCTTCTGCCATATCACATGCCCTCCTCTTTCAGCATCTGCACAGCCGCCGGCGGGTCGATCTTGGGGGCCCGGGGGTCCAGCAGCCAGGTCTTGGCCTTGTGGGTGAGGCTGACATTGAAATACGGCGGACGCTTGACGAAGTCGATCTTGAGCGCCTGCGGGTTGCGGGGCGCGAAAGCGTCGCCGTGAATTTCGGTAAACAGGTTGGGGGGCGTGCCCTGAATGTTGAACAAGTCTTCGCCCTTAATGCCCATCTGGGGCATACTGGACAGCAGGGCCCAGGTGTAGGGGTGGCGGGGGTCGTAGTAAATTTCGTCCGAGGTGCCGATCTCCACGATGTCGCCGGCATACATGACGGCCACCCGGTCCGCGATATTGGCCACAACGCCCAGGTCGTGGGTGATGAGGATGATGGTCAGGTTGTACTTTACCCGCATCTCTTTCAGCAGCTCGAGGATCTGTGCCTGAATGGTCACGTCCAGTGCCGTGGTGGGCTCGTCGCAGATCAGGATCTGCGGGTTGCAGGCTACCGCGATGGCAATGACCACGCGCTGGCGCATACCGCCGGAGAACTCATGCGGGTACTGGTCAAAACGCTTCTCGGCGTCGGTGATGCCCACATCCCGCAGGTATTCCAACGTCTTCTCTTTGGCGGCCTTGCCCTTGAGGCCCTGATGCAGCTCCACGGCCTCCAGGATCTGGTCGCCGATGGTCTTCAGGGGGTTGAGGCTGGTCATGGGGTCCTGCATGATCATGGCGATCTCATGGCCGCGCACCTTGAGCCAGTCTTTTTCTTTGGTCAGCTCGGAGAGGCGGATGGGCTTGCCGTCGTCGGCACCGTAGTAATCAATGGTGCCGCTGGAAATGGAGCCGTTGGCGTCCAGCAGGCCCATGAACGATTTGGTGAACACGCTCTTGCCGGAGCCGGACTCGCCCACGATGGCGAGGACTTCGCCGTGGTAGACGTCCAGGTCGATGCCGCGGATGGCATGGAGGACTTTTCCACGGAGGTTGAATTTGATGTTGAGATCTTTGACCGAGAGGATCAGCTGATTTTTCTGCATCGTCTGTCCCTCCTTTTTATTGCAGGTGGTTCTTCGGGTCGGCAGCGTCCGAGAAGGCGTTGCCGATCAGATAGAACGCGATGGTGACGAAGCTGAGGATGATGGTGGGGTAGAGCAGCTGGTAGCGCAGGCCTACCTGCATCATCACCTTGCGGCCATCGTTGATGAGGTTGCCCAGCGAGGGCGTCTCCACCGAGAGGCCCAGGCCGATGTAGGTGATGAACACCTCACTGCCAATGGCGGCGGGGATGGTCAAAGCCATCCGCAGCATGATGACGCTGACCAGATAGGGCAGAAGGTTGCGCAGCACGATCCGGCTGGTGGGGGTGCCGATGCAGCGGGAGGCCACATTGTAATCCCGGTCGCGGATGATGAGGATCTGGTTGCGGATAAAGCGCGCCATCTCGATCCAGCCCGTGATGGACATGCCCAGGATCAGCGTTTTGATGCTGGGGGAAGCCACATAGGAGATCAGGATCAGGATGATGGTGGAGGGAACGTTATCGCAGATGTTGTACAGCTCGGTAAAGAAGAAATCCAGCTGGCGGACATAGCCCCACAGCACACCGGCGGTGATGCCCACCACGGCCTCGATGAGGGCCACGAAGAACGCGATGATCAGACTGGTGCGGGCACCGGCCC
>OIRQ01000335.1_pt1 | contig 11258 bp, 6 predicted proteins | sample 1586271 | NCBI WGS metagenome assembly OIRQ01 (sample SAMN02674970, study PRJEB24791) | human gut metagenome, SKBSTL043 | isolation source: stool | host: Homo sapiens | place: USA | reverse complement strand
GCTGACTGAGGCCGTCGGTCTGGTCGCGCCGGTCTAATCGCCCCGTCTAATCGCAAAAACGGCATTCCCATCCGGCTTTTGTTACCGTAACCAGCCGATTCGGGTAACAAAAGCCGGAAGAGGAGGCCGTTTTGTGTTTCTTGCGATTACTCAGCGGTTGCAGCAGCCGCGTCGACAATCACCGCCGCGTCCGCGCCCTGCTCGCTGCCGGACTTGCCGAGCGCGAGCTGGGCGGCGGCGAACAGCACCGCCAGCCAGATGACGCCGGCGATCACGGCGATGCGGTAGCTTGCGGAGAAGCACATGAGCACTACGACCAGCAGCATGAACGCGATCACCACGTACGGCGTCACGTTGGCGAACGGCAGCTTGAACGCGATCTTGTCGAGCGCTTCCTTGCCCTTCAGCCCCTTAAGTTCGGCCGGGCCATCGCCAGCCGCAACCATGCGACGGAACTTGATCTCCGTAACCATGATCATGATCCAGTTGATCGCAGCCGCGATCGTGGCGATCGACATCAGATAATTGAACGCGAATTCCGGCCATACGAACACGACGACAACGGCAATCGCAATAATTATCGCGGAAGTGATAACACCCCCGACCGGCACGCCTTTCTTGCTGAGCTTACCCAGGTAAGCCGGCGCGTTGCCCTGCTTTGCCAGCGAATACAGCATGCGGGAGTTGGCGTACAGGCCGGAGTTGTAGACGCTCATCACAGCGGTCAGGCACACGAAGTTCAAAATACCGGCAGCCGCGTGAATGCCCACGGAATCGAAGATCTGCACGAACGGGCTGGAATCGCCGTCGATCTTGCTCCACGGAATCACCGCCATAATCACGCCGAGCGCGCAGATGTAGAAGACGAGAATACGCCAGATGATGCCGTTCGTGGCCTTCGGAATGGTGGTGCGCGGATTCTCGGTTTCGCCGGCGGTGATGCCGATGAGCTCGGTGCCGCCGAAGCTGAACATCACCACAACCAGTGCCATCAGCAGGCCGGTCCAGGAACCGTCGGAATTCTGCCCCATCAGGCCGTTCGGGAAGAAGCCGTTACCCACGGTGAACCAGTTCGCGAAGCTTGCGCGCACGCCGGATGCGGTGGGCAGGACAAAGATGATGACGGCCAGGCCGCCGATAATCATGGCGATCACGGCCACAATCTTGATGATGGCGAACCAGAACTCGAACTCACCGAATTTAGAGACGCCCAGCAGGTTGGCGGCGCAGATGATCACCAAGAACACGGCCGCCGACACCCATGTCGGAATCGCCGGGAACCAGTAGTTCACAAACGAACCCACCACTGATAGCTCCACCATCGAGACGAGGATGTAGTTGAACCAGTAGTTCCAGCCGGAAATAAAGCCGGCGCGCTTGGACCAGTAGCGGGTGGCATAGTAGCTGAACGCGCCCGCCTTCGGATCCTCAACGGACATTTCAGACAGTGCACGCACAATCGCGAAAATCGCGAGGCCGCCAACCAAGTAGGCGAGCAGAATCGAGGGTCCGGCCAGCGCGATGGATTCACTGGAACCATAGAACAGGCCGGTTCCGATGGCGCCGCCCAGCGCAATCAGCTGGATGTGGCGGTTTTTCAATGACTTGCGCAGCGTGGCCGGCACCGGCACGTCGTCGGTTTCGCGCGGCTTCTTAGGCGCATCAGTAGTACTCATTGTGCTCTTCTCTCACATTTCTTGGGTTTGGCGCACGCGGGGCTTGCCGTGATGCGCAACGTTCGTTATTCTATGCCGCCGTATCGTCTCAGAAATGGTCAATCGTCTATTTGTGCGCTATTGCAAGCGCGGGCGTGGGCGCGGCCGGTGAGCAGGCGAAGCTATAGCGAGCGATGCTTATGAAACCGCACGCTTCACTGAGTTCACTGAATTCACTGTGCTCACTGCGTGGCAGGCATACACATGGTGAAGATGGTGTGGGACACCGATTCGGGAGAGGCCGCGAGATCGGTGGCGAGCCAGTATTGCAAAAGCCCAATGCTGCCGGACACGGCGAATCGCATACGCATCTGCGCCTCGGCTGGGTAACCCGCCGAAGATTGCAACTGTTCGCCTACACCGCGCTGGCTGTAAATCAATCCCAGCAGCTGCTGCTGGAAACCGATATCCGCTTTCGGGCTCATCAGCACTTGGAGATGATTGCGATTGTCGGCAATGTACTGGCAGATGCGCTCAATAACATGCTCGATGCCGGCAGGATCTGGCTGGGCGAGTAGCTGTTCGAGTGCGGTGGTGACCCAGGCCATGGTTTCGTCTTCAATGTCGTGCAGCAGTTCCTCGATGCTCGCATAATGCGCGTAAAACGTGGAACGATTCACATCGGCCCGCTCGCACAACGCTTTAACGGTGATGGAGCCGAGCGGCTGATCGCGCAGCAACTCGATAAGCGCGTCCTGCATGGCACGTCTCGTGTAGCGGGTGCGGCGGCTTTCCGTCAATTCTTTGGCCATGGCATTCTCCCCAAGTTCCGACAACTCACAATCCAACTGTTGGTTGCAGAACCGACACAGTGTTGTTTTACTTGAGTATAGCAAGGGAACGCAGGTGGCATTGCGAATGGAGCGGGCCGTGGTGGGAACTGTTGGAGGTGCGTGATGGCATATATCGAATTCGATCATGTGGTCAAGGAATACCCCTCCGGCAGCAGCGTGATTCGGGCGCTCGATGAGGCGAGCTTTACCGCCGATCAAGGCGAGTTAAGCGTCATCCTCGGCCAGTCAGGCGCAGGCAAGACCACGGCGTTGAACATTCTGGGCGGCATGGATACCGCGACTTCAGGCCGCGTCATTGTGGGCGATCGCGACATCACCGGATTGCGTAAGCGCGATTTGGTGACCTACCGGCGCAACGACATCGGCTTTGTCTTCCAGTTCTACAATCTTGTGCCGAACCTGACCGCGCTGGAGAACGTGGAACTTGCCTCACAGATTTGCCCCGATCATTTCGACCCGGCGGAAACCCTGTACAAGGTCGGACTGGGGGAGCGCATGGGGAATTTCCCGGCACAACTGTCCGGCGGCGAACAACAGCGTGTATCCATCGCCCGCGCGATTGCCAAAAAGCCGAAGCTGTTGTTGTGCGATGAGCCGACCGGTGCGCTCGATTACGAGACCGGCAAGGAAGTGCTGCAGTTGCTGCAGGATATTTGCCAAACACAAGGCATGACCGTAATGATCATCACGCATAATTCCGCGCTTGCACCGATGGCTCACAAAGTGATTCGCTTCCGCTCCGGCAAGGTGACCAGCGAGGAGGTCAACGCAACGCCGCGGCCCATCGCCGATATCGAATGGTAGGTGATTGGCGATGCTCACTGCAAGACACTCTGTGAAACGCCCCGTGAAACAAGCGAGGCGATTCGTGAAACAACCTGTGAAACATTCTGTGAAACGGCGGAACCTCGACGATAGCGGCGGTCGAGGAGCGAGCGTTTCTGCGGTATTTGCCAAAGATACGTTGCGTTGCTGGCTGCGCAGCTGGAAGAGGTTCGTCTCGATCGCCGTCATCACGCTGCTTGGCGTGGCCGTGCTGACCGGCATCTACGCCGGATGCCGCGATGCTTTTCTGGCGGCCGGTCGTTTTTACGATCAGCAGGGACTGCATGACCTGCAGGTGCTATCCACATACGGCCTGACCGATGATGATGCAACGGCACTGCGCCGAATCGACGGTGTGCAAACCGTGCAGCCCGAACGTTCTCAGACGGTGACCACGTTGGTGGACGGCACCAAGAAAACCGTGACCATGCAGGAAATCGGTACCGAAGGGCTTGATCAGCCGTACATACGGCAGGGCAAACTGCCGAACAAGGCCGGCGAAGTGGCGGTTACGCAGCAATTCCTGAACGATAGCGGACTCAAGATTGGCGGCACCATTACTGTGACGCCACAAGACACTTCTTCATCCGTCATATCGGTAGCGGCCACGGAGACTGACGATTCCAATAATGCCGATACGGTAGGTGTCGCCGCCAATGCCTCGGCATCCGATGCGAAGTCCGCCGCCAATACGGACGCCGACGCCGAGCAATCCCCGCAGTTCCCCACGAAACTCACCATCACCGGCGTCGTACTTGACCCGCGCGACCTCAACGATCCAGACGGCTATTCGGGCATGACCTCCTTCCGGTCCACCTCATCCGAGGACTATACGTTCTTTGCACCCAGCGACGGCGTGACCGGCAATATATACACTGCGATATCGGTTGCCGTCACTGGTGCGTCCGATTTTGACACGTTTTCCGATGCCTACGATGAAGCCGTCAAAACCGTGGCCGACCGTATCGAACATCAGATACAGACCACACGCCAGAAAGCCCGTCGTCAACAGATCGTCTCCAGCGCGCAGCGCAAACTGGATGATGCCAAAGACGAGGCCAACGAGCAGCTGGACGAAGCCCAGAAGCAGATCGACGACAACTGGGCCGAGCTGGAAGCCAACAAAACGACATTGCAAGATAGCCGTACCGAATTGGAGAACAACAGGACAACCATTACCGATGGCGAACGGCAGCTCGCCGATGGACGTGCGCAGATTGCATCGGCCCGTCAACAGATCGCGCAAGGTCGCCAGCAGATAGCCGAAGCGCGCACCCAGCTCGAATCGGGCAAAGCGCAGCTCACCTCGGCTCGCAAACAGCTCGATGCGGCGCAAACGGAACTGACTGCCAATCGCACGAAAATCGAACAGGGCATTACCCAAATCGACCAAGGCGTGGCACAAATTGATCAGATGCTGTCCATGATTCAACAGGCCGACAATCTACTGGCGCAACTTGACCCGAATATCGACTTCAACTCACCCACATGGCAGGCCATCAAGCAACTGCTCGCGCGCCTTGGCATTACCCTGCCTGAAGTGCCGTCAATCAGTGAGCTGCGGCAACAGCTGGCCGCCAAGCAAACGGAACTGCAAACGCAGCGAGACAGTCTGACCCAGCAGAAAGCCGATTTGCAGCGCACATTAAACGAAACCATTGCCCCCGCACAATCCACCTTGGACCAGCAGAACGCGCAACTGACCGCCAAGGAACAGGAAGCGGCTGCAGGAGAGGCACAGCTCAATACCAAATCCGCGGAACTCGAAGCGAATGCCGCAACCCTCGAAACCCAGTCGGCGCAACTTGAAGCGCAGGCCGCCCAACTGGCCAGCGGCAAGCAGCAGCTCGAAGAAGGCGAGCGGCAGCTGGAAGAAGGCGAACAACAGCTCGCGGACGGCAAGGCGAAACTGGATGATGCGCAGTCTGAACTCGATGCGAAGCGAAGCGAAGCGGAAAGCGAATTCGCCAAGCAGCAACGGCGCATCGACGATGTGGCCAACGCACGTTGGTATGTGCAGACACGCGCTTCGATCGACGGATTCAGCTCGCTCAAATCAGACGTCAGTTCCATCGAATCCATCGGCCGCGCATTCCCGATTGTGTTCCTGCTGGTCGCCGTGCTCATGAGCCTGACCACCATGACCCGCATGGTCGAGGAAGACCGCGGACTTATCGGCACCTACCTTGGACTCGGCTATGGCGGACTCGCCGTGTCCAGCCGGTATCTGCTGTTCGCGTTGCTCGCCTGCTTGGTCGGCGGCGGCATCGGTCTGCTGGTCGGATTCCTTGGCATCCCGGCATTCCTGCTGGTGGTGATTGAGGGACTGTATATATTGCCCGGTGTGCGACTCGAATACGACTGGTTGTACGGTTCGGCCGGCATCGTGCTGTTCGTGGTCGGCGTGGGCGTGGCCACCGCGCTCGCCTGTCGCGAGGAGATACGGCACACGCCCGCCGCGTTGATGCGGCCGAAGGCACCGAAAGCGGGCGCTCGCATATTGCTGGAGCGGATTCGCCCGGTATGGAGCCGGCTGAACTTCCTCGGCAAAGTCACCGCGCGCAATATCTTCCGATTCAAGTCGCGCTTGATTATGACCGTGGGTGGCGTGGCCGGTTGCACAGCGTTGATTATCTGCGGATTTGCGATTAATGACACCGTCGACACGATTGGCGTCAAACAATACGAGCAGATCTACCAGTACGACCTGATGGTCGTGGCCAATGACGATGACGCCACCGCGATGCGCAAGCAGGTGGCACAAGATGGCCAAACCACCGAAACGCTGAATCTGCGCGTGGATAGTGGCGAGATGAGCAATGCGGCGCAGGAAAGCGAAACCGTGCAGCTGATGACCGTGCCCAACGATTCGCTGAATATCTTGAACGATATGGTCACGCTGGAACAAGCTGGCGATGATGGATGGTTTGGGCTGCCCAATATCTTCGGCAAAGCGGGTGGCGGCACTGTAGCGCTGGACGATAGTGGCGTGATTGTATCGCAGTCCGCCGCCAACTCGCTGAATATTCATGCCGGCGACACCGTCACGCTGGGCAATGGCGGTAGCAGCCGGGCCAAGGTGCAGGTCACGGCCGTGACGCGCAATCTTATTGGCTCTGATGTGTACATCAGTGAGCGACTGTACGACCAGAAGTTTGCGGCCGACGGTGTGACGTCTTCGGCTTCGGGAGATGGCACTGCCTCGACCTTGACGTGGAACGCGATGCTCGCCAAGCTGAAAGGTTCCGAGACCGAACAGGCCGAATATGCGGATCGGTTGGGCGAGGAATCGTCGGTGCTCAAGGCCGTGAGCTGTGCGCATCTGGCCGCCACGTTTAAGTTCGATTTGATGGGTGCCGTGGTGGCGCTGATTGTGGGGCTCGCCGGCGGCCTGGCGCTGGTGGTGCTGTTTACGTTGGCCAATACGAACGTGTCCGAACGCATCCGCGAGATGGCCACACTGAAGGTGCTGGGCTTCTATGACCGCGAGGTGCACAACTACGTGAACCGCGAGATGATGATATTGACCGGTATGGGTGTGGTGGTTGGTCTGCCGCTTGGCAGGTGGATAGGCGGATTACTGACTGCTGCGTTGAATATGCCGTCGCTGTATTTCGAAGTGGAAGTGCACTGGTACAGCTATGCGATTGCCGTGGTGGCGACGCTGGCGTTCGCGCTGCTGGTGCAGCTGTTCACCAACCCAGTGCTCGATCGCGTAGACCCGGTCAGCTCGCTCAAGTCCGTGGAATAGAGGTAGAAGTTCAATTTGGTGTTGATGAATTGAACTTTTTGGCGGAATATTTACAGTATCATCGCATGTATTCTTGAGCTGAGCGGTTTTCGTGACATATTTCGGTGATACAGTTTGAACTTGTTTTGAACGAGTATCGCGTCTGGTGCGTAACAATCGGGCGGCAGAGAAGAGAAATGAAATCAGTATGGCCGATACGAATGTGAATGGTGGTACACGGCAGGCTACGGGCAAACTCAAGTCTGTCGAAAGCCTGGACCAGACCAACGAGATGGAGCGTGGCCTGAGCAATCGCCACGTGCAGTTCATCGCCATTGGCGGCACCATCGGCACCGGCTTGTTCCTGGGTTCGGGCAAGTCGCTGGCACTGACCGGCCCCTCGATCGTCTTCGTGTATATCCTGGTCGGCGTCATCATGTTCTTCCTGATGCGCGCCATCGGCGAGATGATGTACCGCGACCCCAGCCAGCACACCTTCATCAATTTCATCACCCGTTACCTTGGCAACGGGTGGGGGCATTTCGCCGGCTGGACGTATTGGGCCGCGCTCGTGCTGCTGGGCATGACCGAGATCACGGCCGTCTCCACGTACTTCATCACCTTCTTCGACACGTTCGGCATCGACCTGACCCATTGGAAATGGCTGATTGAACTGTGCTTCCTGGTGTCGCTGGTGTCCGTCAACCTGATCGCCGTCAAGGTGTTCGGCGAGGTGGAATTCTGGTTCTCGATGATCAAGATCACGCTGATTTGCGCGATGATCGTCACCGCCGTGGTCATGATCGTGATCGGCTACCATTACCCGGCCGCGCGGATTCATGGCGTGGATCATGTGAGTCCGGCGGGCCACGCCGGACTCGACAACCTGTTCGCCGGCTTCTCGTTCGCCCCGAACGGCTGGATGGCCTTCCTCATGAGCTTCCAGATGGTGTTCTTCGCCTATGAGCTGCTCGAGTTCGTGGGCGTCACCGTCTCCGAGACCAAGAATCCTCGTGAGGTGCTGCCCAAAGCCGTCAACGAGATCATCGTGCGTGTGCTCATCTTCTACGTGGGCGCGCTCGTGGCCATCATGTGCATCGTGCCGTGGACCTCGTTCAAGCCGAACGAGGACGGCTCCTTTGCCTCCCCGTTCATTATGGTGTTCCAGTACGCCGGGCTGAATTGGGCGTCCGCGCTGGTGTTCTTCGTGGTGATCACCGCCGCATCTTCCGCGCTGAACTCGCTGCTGTACTCGGCTGGCCGCCACCTGTACCAGCTGTCCGAGGTGTCGCCGAACCCGATGCTGAACAAGCTCGGCAAGGTGTCCGATCGCAAGGTGCCGGCCCGCGCCATCCTGGTGTCCGCGGCGCTGATACTGCTGTCGCCGATCGTCAACGCCATCCCCGGTGTGTCCGGAGCGTTCGTGCTGTTCTCGTCCGCCAGCTCCGCGGTGTTCCTGTTCATCTACATCCTGACGCTGATGGCACACCGCAAGTACCGTCGCTCCGCTGATTTCATTCCGGACGGGTTCGTCATGCCCGCTTGGAAGGTGCTCAATACGGTGGCAATCGTGTTCTTCGTGTTCATCTACCTGACGTTGTTCCTTGCGGACGATACGCGCAATTCCGCGATTGCCGGCCTGGTGTGGCTTGTGGGCTTCGGTGGATTCTCTATGCTGCGCGAACGCTACCGTAGCCGCGATTTGAAGGCCGCACTGGAACACAAGGAGTGATTGGACGGGCTGATTGGCTGGCGGCTATTAGTTGGGTGGCTGTTGGCTGTTGGCGGCTGACTGGCTAGCGGCCGATAGCCAATGACTGGGCCGATCGTCAGCCAATCGGCTGCCTATAGGTCTCATTGATACATTCGGTCATCCGATTAGTGCATTTGCGCGGACAATTAGTGCATTCGATCATCGGATTAGTACATCAGTGTGCAATTATTAGTACAATTAGCCGCCTAATTAGTACATTAGGACATAAAACAATGTCCTAATGTACTAATTAGATGCTAAAATACGATAAGTGCCATGTCCTAATGTATGAATTATCGCTATGAAGGGCGGAATGCGATGACGCAGGATGAACTTATGCAAGTGCTGCAGGCCGGTGAATCATCTATGGTCGAGTTCAAGCGCTGCAGCGAATTGCCTCATACGGATACTTTTGAGACTGTATGCTCATTCGCCAATCGTTCTGGTGGCAGCATTTATCTTGGCGTTGACGATGACGGTCAAGTGCTCGGCGTCGATTCTAAGCGCGTTAGTGAGATAGAGCGCAACGTTGTCAACGTAGTGTCTAATCGTAAGATGTTCGAACCGGCTCCAATGGTGGAAACGGAACATATCGAGTACGACGAACGGATTATTGTTCGTATTTGGGTAGCTCCGAGTTCTTCGGTTGTGCGGTTCAAGGGCGCAGTGTTTGATCGCATTGCTGATGTGGATACACACATCGAAAGCGATATCCAGATTAGTCAAATGTATATTCGCAAGCAGAACTACTATTCCGAACGGCGAATTTTCCGTTACGTGACTCCGTTTGATTTGCGTCCTGAGCTGATTGCGCGAATGCGGCAGCTGGCGGTCGCTCAGCGAGCTGGGCACCCTTGGGGAACTATGTCTGACGAAGAACTGTTCCGCAGCGCCAAGCTATACGATCGTGATTACACGACCGGCGAAGAGGGCTTTAATCTTGCTGCAGTGCTGCTCTTGGGCAAGGATGAAGTCATTTCCTCGGTTTGCCCAGCGTATATTACTGATGCCGTGGTTCGGCGAGACAATATTGACCGATACGATGACCGACTTATGGTGCGGACCAACTTGTTCGATTCGTACGAGCAACTCCGTGAATTTACTGAGCGGAATCTGCCTGACCGCTTTGTGTTAAAGGGCGATAAGCGAGTGAGCCCGCGTACGATGATCGCCCGTGAATTGGTGGCAAACAGCCTCATGCATCGGGAGTATTCCAGTCCGGTGGTGGCGCGTGTCACCATTGATAATGAATCCATCCGGACGGTTAATGCTTCGCGCTCATTCTTTGAAGGTCGAATGAAGCTGGGCGAGTTCACGCCAATGCCAAAGAATCCGATTATCGCTAATGTGTTTGTGCAGACCGGCATAGCCGAGCAGCTGGGTAGCGGACTGCGGAATCTGATAAGAGCGTCCCGGCAATATACTGAGCGAGAGCCTGAGTTCCGCGATGGTGACATATTCGAGGCGACGATTCCTATTGTTCCTGCGCTGAAGACCGTGGATGGTTCTGGTTTTGCTAGCGTGAGATCTGCAGTTGAGAAAGATGCCGAAGAGGGTGCGAGGCTCATTGGCGGGGAACGTGTGGATGGTAAGAAAGCAGATGCAACCGCATCGGGTGAAATTGATTCGCGGGCAGCGATGCTGTCGGCGATGAATCGACGCTTGACAGAGGTTGACTATGTGACTGTACCTGAACTCGCCAAGATAACAGAGCTCGATAACAGAACAGTCCGCAAATTCCTAAACGGTTTAGTTGCGCAAAGAAAGCTGATTGCTGAAGGCAACACGCGTGGTCGGCGTTATCGGAAGGGATAGCGGGCGCGATATCTCGATGCAGTGGGATTCACTTAAGGGCTACGGCAAATATGATTCGTAGCGATTGGGCCAGCGCAATTCGAATGGCTCATGACTTTGTGCGTCGTTTGTGGTCTCTGAAGTTGTTTGCTGGGTGACGGTTTTGTGATAAAATCGCTCATATCAAAATGTTTGCGTAAACATTTTGGCTGCGCCGAAAGAAGGAGTCGACGTAGGTCATGTATCAGGCAAAGAGGCCGGCTCAGTGAAGCAAAGGCCGATTTTTCCGGTATAAGGCGGACAGCAGGAACACTAAGGAGACCAATGAAGGTACTGAGCATTATTCAGTGTGAAAACGCCCTCTTCCTTCAATTGCCGGATGATTTCCATCCGTTTCCGGATCATGTCTCCCAACGTATAGGCCGGATCGATATCCAGCACGGTCAGGCTATACCCGTAAAGTTCGTGAAACTCGATCGACACTTTCACCAATACTTTCAACCCGGAGGCAAATATCTGCCCGGTTTCCATCTCAAAATAAGGTTTCAGCATCCGGAATGTTTTCGCCCAGATGGAACCGCGTGCCTTTGCAACCAGCTGGCCGGTTATCGCGTTCTTTTCGATAAACTCCAGATAACAATGCCCAG
>OIRQ01000325.1_pt1 | contig 11510 bp, 9 predicted proteins | sample 1586271 | NCBI WGS metagenome assembly OIRQ01 (sample SAMN02674970, study PRJEB24791) | human gut metagenome, SKBSTL043 | isolation source: stool | host: Homo sapiens | place: USA | reverse complement strand
AAGAAGCTCCGGACGGACAGGAAATACCTGTTGACCGGAGCTTTTCTCTTATAACATTCCTTGTTTTTTCATCTCCCCCGCCGCCAATTCCAGCTCAGCATACCATTCTTCGCCGAATTTACGTATCAGCGGCTCCTTCAAGAACTTATATACAGGAACATCCTCTTTCCGTCCCAATAGCACAGCCGCCTTGCAGACATCCCAACGATGATAGTTCACTGCCTTATAAGGCCCGTAATCACCTATCCGTATGGGATAAAGATGACAGGAGACCGGTTTATAAAAGTCTGTCTTACCCTCACGAAAAGCCTTCTCAATGGCGCAATAGCAACAACCTTTCTCGTCATAACAAGTGAACACACAATCCTTATTATTAACAATGGACGTCACCAGATCGCCTTCTTCGTCTGTGTACACCACACCTTGCGCCTCTATCACAGCCCGCGCTTCAGCAGAGAGCTCATCCCAAATCACAGGGAGCACCTCCTCCAGCTTCTCTATCTCCTCAAATTCCACCGGGGCGCCGGCATCTCCCTCAATGCAACATTCTCCCTTGCAAGCCTCCAGATTGCAAAGAAACTTCTCACGCAGCACGTCCAGGCTTACCACCACGTCGTCTATCTGTATCATAACTATCTTAAATGTGTAAAAGAGCAAAAAGGCGTGGATTAGTTAATAACCCACGCCCCTCAATATGCTAATAATACTTACTTTATCAAATCCTTACCAGTCATTTCAGCCGGTTGCTTCATGCCCAAGATATGCAGGATGGAAGGAGCGACATCCGCCAATACACCGTTCTCCACCTTAGCATCCTTATTTTCTGTTACATAAACAAACGGAACGGGATTCAAGGAGTGAGCCGTATTCGGCGTGCCGTCCTCGTTCAGGGCGTGGTCGGCATTACCATGGTCGGCAATGATGATTACTTCATAATCATTGGCTTTGGCAGCTTCAACCGTATCTTTCACACATTCGTCGATAGCTTTTACGGCTTTCTCAATGGCTTCGTAGATACCGGTGTGACCTACCATATCACCGTTGGCATAGTTCACCACGATGAAATCGAATTTCTTGGTGTTGATAGCCTCAACCAGCTTGTCTTTCACTTCGTAAGCGCTCATTTCAGGCTTCAGGTCGTATGTGGCAACTTTCGGAGACGGAACGAGGATGCGCTCTTCCGCATCGTACGGAGTTTCACGACCACCGTTGAAGAAGAATGTCACGTGAGCATACTTCTCCGTTTCAGCAATATGAAGCTGCGTCTTACCGTTGGCAGCCAAGTATTCGCCCAATGTATTCTGCACATTCTCCTTATCGAAAAGTATATGTACTCCCTTGAAAGAAGCGTCATACGGAGTCATGCAATAGTATTGCAAGTTAGGAATAGTGTGCATGCCCTGCTCCGGCATATCCTGCTGAGTCAGGACGATAGTCAATTCCTTGGCGCGGTCGTTGCGGTAGTTGAAGAAAATAACCACATCACCTTCCTTGATCGTACCGTCGCAATCGGCGTTTACAATCGGCTTGATGAACTCATCGGTTACACCTTCATCGTAAGACTCCTGCATAGCCTGAACCATGTCGGAAGCCACCTTGCCTTCACCGTTTACCAGCAGGTCATAAGCAACTTTCACACGTTCCCAACGTTTGTCACGATCCATAGCGTAGAAACGGCCTACGATGGAAGCAATCTTACCGGCTGACTTTTCGCAATGTGCCGTCAACTGCTCGATGAAACCTTTACCGCTCTTCGGGTCGGTGTCGCGACCGTCCATAAAGCAGTGGATAAATGTATTCTCGATACCGTATTCCTTTGAAATATCGCAAAGCTTGAACAGATGGTCGAAAGAACTGTGCACACCGCCATTGCTGGTGAGTCCCATAAAATGGATGTTCTTACCGTGCTCTTTCGCGTAAGAGAAAGCGGAAACGATTTCCTTGTTCTTCAGGATGCTGCCGTCGGCACAAGCACGGTTAATCTTTACCAAGTCCTGGTATACGATGCGTCCTGCACCGATATTGAGGTGACCTACTTCCGAGTTACCCATCTGTCCGTCGGGCAAACCGACATTCTCGCCGCTTGCCTGCAACTCCGAGTGCGGATAAGTGGCCAACAGGCTGTCCCAATAGGGAGTAGGCGTATTGAAAATCACATCATCTTTACCTTGATCGCCGATACCCCAGCCATCAAGAATCATTAAAAGGGCTTTCTTGCTCATAATTATTAGTTTTTTAATTGTACAATCTCTACTTATATGGAAGAAGGGAATTGATTTACAATCCGTTTTTCCAATTGCAAAGGTACAAAATAGCGGCCAAACTATGTCATTCGGAAAGTAAAAATAACATTTGCACAAAGGAGCGCTTTCCATAAACAACAAGAAATCCTAAAAAAGCCATGCCAACGCATGAAATCCAATATGATTTTCATACTTTTGCATGGCTTTTAAATAAAATCAACTGAAATTATGGACGATTCAAACCCACGAACGTGCAATAGTGTTTACAATTAAAGCGAGCGGAGATGTTGGTCGCAATGCCTCTGTTCGGACTAAAGAAAGGAGGCAAAACAATGAGAAAGTATCTCTACAGCGAAAACGGCTTCGTAGAAAAAGCCGAATGGAAACCTAACTGCTGGGTAAACGTGGAGTGCCCGGACGACAACGATTTCCAATTCCTTACCCAAGAACTGAAAGTTCCCGAATCATTCCTTGAAGACATAGCCGATACGGACGAACGTCCGCGCACGGAGACCGAAGGCAACTGGCTGCTGACCATTCTGCGCATTCCGATGCAGAGCAACCAGCACGGCATCCCGTTTATCACTGTGCCCATCGGCATCATTACAAACAACGATATCATCGTTTCCGTATGTTATCATCACACCGAACTGATACCGGACTTCATACAGCATACCCGCCGCAAAGGGATTGTTGTCAACAATAAGCTGACACTGATTTTACGAATCATATACTCCTCCGCCGTATGGTTCCTGAAATATCTGAAACAAATCAATAACGATGTGGCCACCGCCGAAAAGGAACTGGAAAAGAGCATCCGCAACGAAGACCTTCTCCAGCTGATGAAACTGCAAAAGACGCTGGTGTACTTCAATACTTCCATCCGCGGCAACGAAGTCATGATAGGACGGTTGAAAAACATCTTCCAAGACACGGACTATCTTGATTTGGAACTGCTGGAGGATGTTGTTATCGAACTGAAACAGGCGTACAACACGGTAAACATCTACAGCGACATCCTTACAGGGACAATGGATGCTTTCGCTTCCATCATTTCCAACAACGTGAATGCTATCATGAAACGCATGACAAGCCTTTCCATTACCCTGATGATACCTACGTTGATAGCCAGTTTCTACGGTATGAACGTGGATATACACCTGGAAGGATTTCCACATGCGTTTGTGTTCATTGTGCTGCTGTCCGCAATATTATCGGCCGTGACCTTTATATGGTTCAGAAAGATCAAATGGTTCTGAAAATACGTGTAGGCTACAGACATCAGTATTTCAACACCTTTGCAGACACCGTTTTATACCTGGGCATCGTCATACCGATAGAAGCACCGATATAGGTGGGGTCGCAAACTATATATTTCCGGCCGTTCACCATGAGATAATCACCGGAAACATTGCCATTGAAGCGGACAGCAGTGGCGATGTGTTCCGGGTAATCCAGCAATACGACATCAAGCCCCAAGAGTTTCCGCACCAGATAAGAGAACAGCATCGCACGGTCCTCGCAATCGGAATAGGGATAGTAGAACAATTCTTCGACAAAGAACGGCTTCTCGTATCCGAACTGTTGGCCGTCTGTCTGATATTGGAAAGCGGTCTGCACAAAATTTATCAGAATGTTTGCCGCATCCGCCTCATTCCGTCCCTGCACCAAAGGAGCCAATGAAGATAATATCCGGTTTTCCATGGCAGCATTGACCGGAGCATTGAAGTAGACGCTGTAATCGCACTGGGGATAATCTTTATAGAAATCCATCAAAGCCTTCGGAACATCCACCGTTACCCTGGCAGCGCTTCCCTTTGCCTGGTGAGTGGAGCTGACGACTGTACCCGGAAACAACGGAGCCTCTTTCAATTGCATTCCTACACTGTTCTTTGCCTTGGGAGAGTCTTTCTGACACATGTAAAACTGGCATTGTTCATTATTGCCGCTGAGATTATAGTAGTTCTGACCGTTTAAGGTTATATAAGGATGCGCATAGATAGAACAATCCGTAGCAACGAACAACATCATTTTATCTTCCGTGGCTTTTCTTGCCATACGTGCCTTGTAACCCATTTCATTGAGCAGGAACTGTTGCATTACAATGCTTTCATTGGCCGTACCGCAATAAGTATCGGCTACCTGCCTCACCAATGTAAAAACTCCCCAATCGTTCAGCCGCAAATCTTTCCGTATCTGCGCACAATCTGCCAATAACGGCTTGTAATCGGAGTTGCATAAAGCCTCGTAGGCATCCGCAATGGCATTCTCATTAAGTCCGTTCAGGCTGCATTTACGGTTCAGGCTGTTATTCAAATAAAAAGCCAGACCGCCATACGCTATCTTGCTGCGTCCCGATTCGCCCCTGTACAATGGGGACGTTGGAGTTGAGGAGACCGGTAACCGGGGTTCTGCCGCCAGCTCCGGACGTCGGTCTGCTTCAACAACAGGAGCAGGTTCTGCTTCCGGTTCGGCCTCGACAACCTCGACCACCGGTTTCTTTTCCGGCTGCACCGCCGGCTTGTCCGCAGCTTTCTCTTCGATAATGATGACTTTCGGGTCTTTCTTCTTCCGAACTATCACTTCGGGCTTGTCAAAGACAATTCTGTCCACCTCATTAAGCTGTACTACCGGCTTCTGTTTCCCTTCCGAAGTTGTCATATCGAGTATTTCCTCAATCGTCAGGCAAACCGGCTTTTCACTCTTCGGCGCAGTCTTTTCATCGTATACAACCGGCTTCACCGGTTCGGGCTTCACCCGCTTCAAAACCGGCTTCTCCGCTTCAAACTCCTTCCAGGGCTCACGCATGAAGTTGATGAAGTCTTTATCGGCATCATCCATAAATTTATCGAAGTCTTCCAGCTCCTCTTTCATAAAACCGGATATGCCGCCCTTGTTCTCCTGAGCCATTCCCGTAAGAGCCAATAAAAGCCCTGCAATAAAAGATATTGTTTTCTTCATGGTCGCATCGTTTTAAATAACCGAAAAAGGTTGCACCCGGAGCACTGTGCCACAGGAACAACCTTTATAAGTCCATATAGATTACTCAGCCTCTACCGGTTCGCCGATAAACTCCTCCACTTGCTGGGAGAGTACGCCCAAAGCCGCCTGTTTTTTTGCCGCCAACGCAGCCTCTTCCCTGGCTTTCTTTGCTTTGGCCTCATCGATAGACATATATACATTGAATTCCTTGCTGCCGTCCTTGTTTTCTTTCACCAATACAAGGTGCTGCTTCACAAGACCGGCAATCTTTGTATTGACACCCGATTCATAAGCCGCGCCGAACTTGTCAATCTCCTCTTCCGGAGTAGAAGACGCCTCGGAAGACATCAACCCTTTCATCTTGCCTACAACCTGTGCTTTGGCTCTGGAAGCATAACTGGTAATGCCGTTCATTATGGCATTCTCTCTGCCTATTTTTACATTCTTGCCGATGGCAATACCTACCAGCTCGATGCGGTTTTCCGGATCTTCCTCCAGATACGTGCGGTACTTGGAAAAAGCATACTCCAGCGTAGAAGAACTTGCCAATGGCTTCCATCCCTCTTTGGTCAACTCTTTCACCCTTTTCTTGACATCCTTTTTCAGAGCTTTGGACTGTGCACCGGCAGTTGCCGTACAACCGAACAATATAGCGCAGACAAGCGCAAAAAACGCAAAACTTCTTTTCATAATCATTTCTTTTTAATTGTTAATAATATACTCATTCCCAGTTTGTGACATAAGGTAAAGACAACTGGGAGCGCTCTACGGCACCCGTTTGCGGATTGACGAATGTTATGGCACCCTGCACAAAGGAGAAAAGCGACTTCTTTTTCTCTCCGACCGTAAATTCACCCTCTGCCAATGCCTTTATCTGTATGATGCCTTTGGTTTTATAAACGCCATCTATATCATCGAATATAATAGGAGCGGATATTTCAGGAACATGAAGTTCCAGCGCCTTCAACCCGAAAGGAGTACCGCCCCTGTTGTTCAATGTCAGGCGGATATTGATATTGAATATCTTTCTGTCCGCCACGGAATCGGCCGTCAGCACCAGTTTCCCTTCCGGTACGACGGAGAAAGCCATGCTTCCCGTTCCTGCCTCGTTCAGGAAAGCTTTATGCTGCAAACGCTTGCCGCCGACTGTCAGTGAAATGTTCAGGAAGTTCTCTTCTTCCGGCAGACAGTCTTCCGCACTGTACGTAATGAGGAACATTCCGTCGGCAGGACGGACGCTGATTTGACCGGCGCAGTTGGACGTAACTTTGGGTTTGGCCGCCACTTTTATAGGATTACCATCCAACAGAAGCTGACACTGATACTTTCCGCTTTCAAGGAAAGTGCCCGTCAGTGTAAGCGCATCGTACAACTGCCTGTAACGGGCAGTCAGCCCCTTTACCCGGCTCAAACGTACATCATCGAAGAAATACTCGGACAAGGTATTCAGTTCCGTTATGGCACGGCTTATCTCATCGGCAGATTCGATTGCCCCTATCTTCTGCTCCAATGCTTCATACCGGGCCACCTGTCCGGCATCCAACGCTTCAAATTCCGCAGTCAGTTTCCTTTGCTCCAAACGCGAAAAAGGATACTTTACCGAATAATTATAATGTTCTTTTTTCGTAGCTTTGTCCTGGACTTTCTCCCAATAGATTTCTTCGACATTGGAAAGGGAAATCCCTTTCAGAAAAGGAAGATTGGCAGACTTTATCCTGGATATCTGCGTAAAAGCATCCGAAGATTCTATGTTTCCATTCACATTGACTTCCGAAAGAGTATTCTTCTTGGACACCGTTACATTGCTGGCTACCGACTGAATGATACGTTCGGTTATCTCGGTCAACGCTTTCGTCTGCCCCTCTGCCAACGAACCGGCCGTAACCGACACTACCAGATAATCTTCCACCGCCGTATTCAGCCAGCCCGGAACTTTCTTTGCACTCCTTTCCACCACTTTGGTCTGGGCTGCAACACCCGCAGCCAGCAATGTGATGAAAATCATCCATATCAATCGTTTCATACGCTTTTTATCTTTTTATTGCCATTGAACCGGCAGGTTACGAATATATACTTTTGTATCCGCTACCAACAACTCTATATAAGAAAAAAGGGAGAATCTGTCGAATACGTTCGTTACATAAAACTCCCGCCGTACCGTTACACGGGGCGGCATCTTCATCCATGCCCCGTTCTGTATCTCGAAGTTCTTGCATTCCGTACCACTGTCCGTAAAGGCGGAAGTAAATCGCAAGAACTCATCCGTATTACGGCCTGTGTCCACATTGGTCATTTCCGCCAAAATCGTGATACGCTGCTGGGTAGCATTACCTGTGCACTTCAAAACCTTGAACTGCAACCTGTTTGTGGAAAGGGTAATTTCGCAGCGGGCTGCCGGAGTTTCCTGCGCAACGGGCTTTTCAACCACTTTCTCAACAATCACAGGTTTCTCGACTACCTTCTCAACCACAACCGGCTTTTCCACTATCTTTTCAACCTCCACTATTTTCTCCACTTCAACAGGTTTCTCTATCACTTTCTGTATAATCACCGTATCCGGCTGTACATCGGGCACATACTGCGCCAACTCCGTCTGGAGCACGGAAGCCTGCTCATAACAAGGCACACTCTCCGACACGGCAGAAAGATAACTCAATGCCTCCGGGTATTTCTTCAAATTGTAAAGGCTTTGTGCTTTCTGAAGAATAGTAGCACAATTAGCGGCATAATAATCCTGTATCTTCTGCCGGGCAATACGGATAAAACGGGTGTAAACCGGATCGGTTGTACGCAGAGCAGAAATCATGGCTTTATAGGGGTCGGCGCCTTCTGCAGCCTGCCCGGACACGGACACAACGGCACTGTGATACATGCTGCCGTCTATCCTGTTCTTGGCAACCAGCGTCAATTCTCCCTTTACAAGCGTGGTATTACGCATCAATCCCGAAGTGGACTGCTTGTCTAAAACCGTTATCACCGGTTCTATGACAAAGACATTATAGTCGTTTGCCGCTCCCGCACTGTTTCGGGTGATAATTTGTCTCAACTTGTTTTGAAGCATTTCTTGCGATGCTGCGGACAACTCGCTTTCCCCGGACAACGGTTGTACGGAGAAGTTGATTGTTTTTCATCCAAATCATATCGCCAAAAGACAGGGGTATGCGCAGCTGTCAGTACAGGATATTTATAACGGGTGAATATACCGTTGCTTGTTTCTTGGGGTATATTGGTTCTGGTTATCAACTCTTCATGTAAGCGATAGAGTTCTGCGATTCTCTGTGTATAAGTTTTCATCTAATTTTATATTAGTTTGTTATTGATACAAATTAACTTCTTCTGCAAATAATGTTTTGGGATGCTTATAGAATTCTACGAAATCCGTAGCAGAAACCTGTCCCGGATAAGGAGCATAAAAATGTGTAACCCTTTCACGTGCATTACGCCATACCAACGCATAAGCAAGAGAATATTGGGTTAATGCAGGAAGTAATGTGCTTGTCCACCATTTTGCATCAGGAATCCCCTCATATCCGATTTCTGTTACAGCATATACTTTATCATGGGTTTTACCTATACTATCCAAAATAGCAAGTGACTTATCAAGCTTGGATAGAAAAATATTACGATTAAATTGGTAAGTATCAAGGCCTATAACATCCACCATCTCATCTCCCGGATAACGTTCCAAATACTGAGCTGTGTCTTTAGGTTCAGTCCCCGGAGAATATGCATAGAGTATATTATTAACACCATTTAGCCTAAAATGATTTACTGTCATTTCCCATAAAGCTTTATATTCATCGGGAGTACATAACTGCTCACCCCACCAAAACCAACTACCAGTATTTTCATGCCATGGACGGAAAAGTATCGGGACTTTAACATTATCTGCCGTTTGCAGTGAGCTGATGAAAGCAGACACTTTATCCAGCCATCCTACGAACTTTTGATGATTAATACCACCAGGCAGAATAGACTTTACAACAGTACTGTCTTTTATATCCCAAGCATCTCCACCTGTCATAGGATTACGGGCATGCCAACTTAATGATATCATCCCTCCCCGATAATATTGATTAATTATTTCTTTCTTAATTTTATCAAAAGGTACTTTATCCAAATTAACCGTACTATCCAGTTCTAACTCTCCTAAATCAAAACTGATAACAGCCGGATAATCGCCACATACTCTTTTTACATCTGACTCTCCCTCATCTCCTTCCCAGCCAATGCCATACACAGTATCATCATGATGCCCAAACATAAAACCCCGCAATGATACTTTCTTCAAATTATCCAATAAGTTATTGGTTTCCTTACTTTTGATAGATATATTATTCGTTCCGGCCTTATCCAGAAGGGAATTATATCGTTTTATTATACGCATAGCAGTATCTGTGTCAAAGACAGAATTAAGCCCCTGTTCTTCTTGTCCCGGGTCACCGACATAGTCATCCCAAGGTTGCCAAAATTCATGTTGAGGTTGTCCAGTACCACCCCATGCCCAAAAATTACACCCCGCCAACACATCTCGCTGTTTCAACGATTGGTATATTTTATCAAAAATAGCACTGTAATATCTATCTCTAGCTGTAGTAGGATCTGTACGGTGATACTTATGATTATCACGAGGCAAGCCAAACTCTTCCAACACAATGGGTTTATTCAATTGGCGAGCAACAATAATATGTTCTGCCATATATTGGGTAGTCAAACTAATAGCTCTTCCTACATTTTGCGGAATACTATCTGCATTTATCCAACGCCAATTTTTAGGCCAGATATGCATTGTAAGATAATCGACATTTTCATCATGATGGATTTCTTCAAACAGAGCCATATCATTTTCACAGCCCATTTTTCCTTCACTCCCAATTGTTATCAAATGATTAGAATCAAGTGTACGAATTAGACGAGTAGCTTTGCTCAGCCATTTAGCAAAAGCAGTTTTTCCCTCACTACTAAAAGCACGTGGTTCATTTCCAACTTGCCAAGCCATAATGGCAGGATCATCAGTATATTTTTTATTAGTATAGCGGTTTGTTCTACTAACTACGGTTCTGATGTGATTAAGAAACAAAGAATGACATTCTTCACATTCTGCATATTGAGCTACATATTTATTAAAAGCATCCCAACCATCAATTCCAGGAATAGGTTCCTTACCATGCCCGGTCCAATTCAGATATTTACTATATCCTCCACTCCATTCCCAGCTATTATTCAGATAGAGAACTGCATACATATCCCTTTTTCCCATTTCTGATAAGAGAAAATCTAATCCTTCAAAAATTGTATCATTATATATACCAGCCTCTTTCTGCAAAGTTGGCATTACCCGAAAAGGTATTCCCTCTTCGCCATCCGCTCCTACAAGAATACGCAAATTGTCCACTCCATTCTCTTTCATCAGATCAAGTTCCCGTACAAGACGCTCACGGTCTCCACCTCTTCCTGTAGACCCTAAAATTGCACCATACCAGTAATTAGTACCAATATAGTAATAAGGTATACCATTTTTTGTAAAGTATCCATTCTCTACCTTAATGAAAGTCTCTCCTAGTTCTTTTTTACCAATACAAGAGACTAAACAGCTCGCCAATAATATCAAGAAGATTATTTTTCTCATAACAGCATTTTTATATTATAAGCAGAGGTTATCAATTAGCCCTATTATTTTTTGAATAACCTTTGTGAGAATTCATACAATTGTTCTCTCCAAAATTCCCATTCATGTCCATAGGCAGCATCATGGAACTCACAATTCACACCATACTTCTTAAGATCCTGAACAAAGGAAACATGGCCTTCATAACGCGGATCTTTAGTACCGCAACTAATCCATAATAATTGAAGTTGCTGATTGATATTCTCCGAATGATCCATCACTCCGGGAACATACTTATCATGACTGAACTTGCCATCTCCCATTATGCCTGCGCTAAATTGACCTATATAAGAAAATTTATCCAAATTTCGTAAACCAAGTACGTACGCCTGACCACCACCCATGGAAAGTCCGGCTATTGCCCTACTCTCCTTATTTTTTGCAACTCTATAATTGCATTCTATCATAGGAATAATATCTGTGAAAAGTTCTTCTTCTAATGTATTCATTCCTTCAACAGTACTTCCACCCGCCCAAGAGCCGTCTGTAAGCCCATTGGACATTACAACTAACATTGGTCTAGCTTTATCTGCGGCAATCAGATTATCTAAAATTACAGCCGCACGTCCATCTTTTACCCAGCTACTTTCATTATCACCACCCCCATGGCGCAAATA
>OIRQ01000320.1_pt1 | contig 11689 bp, 9 predicted proteins | sample 1586271 | NCBI WGS metagenome assembly OIRQ01 (sample SAMN02674970, study PRJEB24791) | human gut metagenome, SKBSTL043 | isolation source: stool | host: Homo sapiens | place: USA | reverse complement strand
TCTGCCGCGGGATGCATCCGCCGGAAGAGCTGCTGGAAGCCGCCGCCGCGCGCAATATCGCCGTCTATCAGACCGGAATGGTGACGACGAAGTTCTTCTTCACCGCCATCAACTACCTGAACCGCTGCCTCGCTCCGCGCGTAACGCGCCACGGCGTTTTGGTGTCGGTGTACGGCATGGGCGTGCTGATCACAGGCGACAGCGGCGTGGGCAAGAGCGAAGCCGCACTGGAGCTGATTCGCCGCGGGCATCAGCTGGTGGCGGACGACGTGGTGGACATCTGCCGTGTATCGGACAACCGTCTGACCGGCGAATGCCCGGAGATGGTGCGCCACTTCATGGAGATCCGCGGCATCGGCATCATCGACATCCGCGCGATGTACGGCATCGGCGCCGTCGCGCAGAGCAAGTCCATTGACCTTGTGATTCACATGGAGAAGTGGGTCGAGGGCAAGGAGTACGACCGGCTTGGGCTGAATGACGAGTACATCACGATTCTTGGCGTGAAAGTACCCAGCCAGACCATGCCGGTGCGGCCGGGCCGCAACCTCGCCATCATCATCGAGGTGGCGGCGCGCAACTTGTCCATGAAGAAGCTCGGTTTCAGCGCCGCACGGGAGCTTGACAGACGCATGAACGAAATGATCATGAAGCGTTCCAATCCCGACGCGCAGAATCAGGACTAACGTATTTTCACAATTACAATATACAGGAGGCTTTTCCCCATGATTTATGTTGGTATTGACGTTGGCGGCACAGGCATTCAGGTCGGTCTGGTGGACGAAAGCGGCAAGATTCTGTGCAAGGGCGGCATCGTCACCCGCACGGATATCCCCTTCGACATGCAGGTGAAAGCGATGGCGGACTGCGTGCTGGACACCATCGACAAGGGCGGCTACACGCTGGGTGACGTGAAGGCCATCGGCGCGGGTGTTCCCGGCGTAACCGACCCCCGCACGGGCAATATTGCGTTCTGCACCAACCTCGGCTGGGTGGACGTGCCGTTTGTGCAGGAGTTCAACAAGCACATTGCCAAGCCCGTTTTCGTCGGCAATGACGCGACGGTCGCAGGGCTGGCAGAGAGCTTCGCGGGCGTGAGCGCTGGTTCGGACAGCAGCGTGTTCATCACCCTCGGCACAGGCGTTGGCGGCGGCATCGTTTTTAATGGCAAGGTCTGGAACGGTTTCCACGGCGTCGGCAGCGAAATCGGTCACATGATTCTCGAACTTGACGGCGAGCCGTGCACCTGCGGCAACTACGGCTGCGTCGAGCGCTACTGCTCCGCGACCGCCATCATCCGCATGGCGCGCGAGCTCTGCGCGGTGCACCCGGAAAGCGAAATCGTGAAGGTGTGCGAAGGCGACCTGAACCGCGTGAACGCGAAGGTTGTTTTCGACGCGGCGAAGAACGGCGACGAAATCGCGCTCAAGGTGTTCCACCGCTATGTGAAGTATTTGGGTCAGCTGGTTGCCAGCCTGGTTAACTGCATCGACCCGGAGGTTATCGTGCTGGGCGGCGGCGTAAGCAAAGCGGGCGACTTCCTGCTGGATGCTGTTCGTGCGGAAACGCGTCGCTATGTGCTGTACAAGACGCTCCCGTCGGCGCGCATTGAGCTGGCAAAGCTCGGCCCGGATGCGGGTATCATCGGCGCGGCGATGCTGGGCAAGTAATTCATCCCCCCAAATAAATTCATCCCCGGAGGCATGACGCTTCCGGGGATGTTTTGTGTCCTTATACTATTTCCAAATTCACCTGCGCCATCTGCTTGCGCCTTTTCCGCTCTGTCGTCCGGTCGTTCCATTTAGCGTAGCGCTGCTATGCGGCATTCCACTCCCGTTAGCCAGAGCGGAAAATTCGCGGCGCATCTTGGCGCATTCTCATTTGGGAATAGTATAAGCCAATCAAAAAACGTCCGCGCAGGGGAGTGAACGCTTCCCTGCGCGGACATGAAGACACTGCTGGGGAATGTGATATGCTCCCTCTATGAGAGACAGTAAAAAACCAAACTGTCAATCATGGAGGGAGCATTTTATGGGATATCAGCAAAAGGCAAATTCGGAAAGAAAAGCATGCGTGACGCAGCAGCAGAGGCAGGCGTAAGTCAGGAAACACTTCGGCGGTGGATCGTGCAGTATGAAGCAGATGGGGCAGCGGCGAGAGTCTCTGCATGATGGGGCAATTTCATACGGGATAATAAAACAGGGGGACAAGCCGCATTTCAGGCTTGCCCTCATTGCTTTGCTTACAGCAGCTGAATATTTGCCTTCCTGCACGCGTCCTGCACGTCCAGTGGCCACAGGCTCGCCTGCACCTCGCCCACATGCGCCTTGCGCAGCAGGTAGACGCACATGCGGCTCTGCCCGATGCCGCCGCCCATCGTCTGGGGCAGCTCGCCATTCAGCAGTGCCTTCTGGAATGGCAGCTCCGCGCGCTCCTCGCAGCCGCGAATCGCCAGCTGACGGCGCAGCGCGTCCGGGTCAACACGGATGCCCATGCTCGACACTTCCAGCGCAATGTCCAGCAGCGGGTCGTAGAGCAGAATGTCACCGTTGAGTGACCAGTCGTCGTAGTCCGGGGCGCGGCCGTCGTGCATCTGTCCGGAACGCAGCGCACCGCCGATGCCCGTCAGGAACACCGCGCCGTATTCGCGTACCGCTCGGTATTCGCGTTCCTTCGGCGGCAGGTCGGGATACAAATCCTCCAATTCCTGCGACGAGACGAACGTGATGTCGTCGGGCAGTTCAGGTTTGATGTGCGGATAATGCGCGCAGACGAAGCCCTCCGTCTTGCGCAGGGTGAGGTAAATCGCGCGGACGGTCGCTTGCAGCGTCTCCATCGTGCGCTGCTTAGGGGTGATGATTTTCTCCCAGTCCCACTGGTCGACGAAAATCGAGTGGATGTTGTCGGTCGTTTCGTCGCGGCGGATGGCGTTCATGTCCGTGTACAGCCCTTCACCGGGCTGGAAACCGTACGTTTTGAGCGCCTGACGCTTCCATTTCGCCAGCGAATGGACGATTTCCGCCGTTTCACCGGTTTCAAGAACGTCAAAGGATACCGGTCGTTCGACGCCGTTCAGGTTGTCGTTCAGACCGCTGCCGGGCGTGACCATAATCGGCGCGGACACACGGGTCAGGTTCAGCGCGCGGGCTAACTCCGTCTCGAAAAAATCCTTGACCAGTTTGATGGCGATTTCCGTATCCCGCAGGTTCAGCACGGGATTGTAATTCTTGGGGATAATCAGGTGCATAACGCCTTTCCTCCTTGCCGCAGCATAATTGCTAACAGTATAGCACAAAATTCGGCTGAAGCGAACCATTCTGCGCGTAAAAACACCGAAAAAGCAAAGACCGAAACCCTTGACAACGCCCGCCAAAAGCATTATACTGACCTTGTCCCGCAATGAAGGGGAACGCTGGAAGTTCCGTCTGTTCCAGAGAGCCGCGTGCTGGTGGAAGCGCGGTCAGACGCCTGTCAGCCGCTCGCCCCGGAGCGCAAACCGGACGAAGGGTTCGGCGAATGGCGCACGTTACGCGCAAGAGAGGTTCGGCACGTCCGGACAAGCAGAGTGGTACCGCGAAACATCCGTTTCGTCTTTGCAGAATTTGCAGGGGCGGAACGTTTTTTTGTTCCGTCCGAGAAAAGCAGGGAGGAAGCATCATGGAATTCAAACCCTATGACCCCAAAGCCATCGAACCGAAGTGGCAGAAGCGCTGGGCGGACAGTCACGTTTTCGAGGCGAAGAACGACTACACCATGCCGAAATTCTACGGCCTGATTGAGTTCCCGTATCCGTCGGGACAGGGGCTGCACGTCGGGCATCCGCGCTCCAATACCGCGATGGATATCATCGCCCGCAAGCGCCGCATGGAGGGCTGCAATGTCCTTTTCCCCATCGGCTGGGACGCTTTCGGTCTGCCGACGGAGAACTACGCCATCAAGAACAAGGTTCACCCCGCCATCGTGACGAAGAAGAACATCGACCACTTCCGTGAGCAATTGCAGAAAATCGGCTTCTCCTTCGACTATTCCCGCGAGGTCAACACCACCGACCCATCCTACTACCGCTGGACGCAGTGGATTTTCCTTCAGCTGTTCAAGCACGGGCTGGCGTACAAGTCCGAAATGCCGATTAACTGGTGCCCCAGCTGCAAGTGCGGTCTGGCGAATGAGGAAGTTGTCGGCGGCGTGTGCGAGCGCTGCGGCACACAGGTCATCCGCAAGGTCAAGAAGCAGTGGATGCTGAAGATTACCGCCTATGCCCAGAAGCTGCTCGACGGTTTGGACACGGTGGACTTCATCGACAAGGTGAAGGTGCAGCAGCGCAACTGGATTGGCCGCAGTGTCGGCGCGGAAGTGGATTTTTCCCTGACCGTGCCGGGCGAGAAGGTGCGCGTTTTCACCACGCGCCCGGATACGCTCTTCGGCGCGACGTACATGGTCTTGTCCCCTGAGCATCCGCTGATTGACAAGCTGAAGGACCAAATCACCAACTACGACGCGTGCATGGCGTACCGCGCGGAGGCCGCGAAGAAGAGTGACTTTGAGCGCGCCGAGCTGGCGAAGGATAAGACCGGCGTGCAGCTGGAGGGTGTCCGCGCCGTCAACCCCGTGACCGGTAAGGAAATCCCGATTTGGCTGAGCGACTACGTTCTGATGACCTACGGCACGGGCGCAATCATGGCTGTTCCGGCGCACGACACCCGTGACTGGGAGTTCGCGCATAAGTTCGGCATCCCGATGATTGAGGTCGTCGCGGGCGGCAATATTGAGGAAGCAGCGTATACCGACATTCAGGACGGCGTGATGGTCAATTCCGGCTTCCTTGATGGCATGAAGGTCGCGCAGGCGAAGGAAGCGATCATCGAGTATCTGGAGAAGAACGGGCTGGGCGAGAAGAAGGTCAACTACAAGCTCCGCGACTGGGTGTTCAGCCGCCAGCGCCACTGGGGCGAACCCATCCCGATTGTGCACTGCGACAAGTGCGGTATGGTGGCTGTGCCGGAAGATCAGCTCCCTGTGACGCTGCCGATGGTGGACAACTACGAGCCGACCGATTCCGGCGAATCCCCCCTGTCCGTCATGCATGACTGGGTGAACACCACCTGCCCGTGCTGCGGCGGCCCGGCGACGCGCGAAACCGACACCATGCCCCAGTGGGCAGGGTCAAGCTGGTACTTCATGCGCTACTGCGACCCGCACTGCGAAACAGCCATTGCCTCGCCCGAAGCGCTTCGCTATTGGCTGCCCGTGGACTGGTACAACGGCGGCATGGAGCACACGACCCTGCATCTGCTGTACAGCCGTTTCTGGCATCTGTTCCTGCATGACATTGGCGTGATTCCCGCGCCTGAACCCTACCAGAAGCGCACCAGCCACGGCATGATTCTGGGCGAGAACGGCGAGAAGATGTCCAAGTCGCGCGGCAACGTCGTCAACCCGGATGATATCATCGACGAAATCGGCGCGGACGCTTTCCGCGTGTACGAGATGTTCATGGGCGCGTTCGATCAGGCGATTCCGTGGAGCACGCAGAGCGCGAAGGGCTGCCGCCGCTTCCTCGACCGCGTGTGGCGCTTGCAGGAGAACGTGACGCCGGATGAAGGGTACAGCGAGAAGCTGAACGCGCTCATGCATGAGACGATTAAGAAGGTTTCGCTGGACTACGAGGCCATGAAGTACAACACCGCCATCGCGCAGATGATGACGCTGGTGAATGAGATGGTTTCCGTCGGCAGTGTGACGCGTGGGGAACTCAAAACCCTGCTCCTGCTGCTCAACCCCGTTGCGCCGCACATCACGGAAGAAATGTGGGAGAATCAGGGCTTCGGCGGCACGATGACGTATCAGAAGTGGCCGACGTGGGACGAAGACGCGCTGGTGAAGTCGGAAATCGAAATCGCCGTGCAGGTCTGCGGCAAGGTTCGCGGCCGCGTGATGATTCCCGCCGACATGACGAAGGAACGCGCGGAGACGGAACTCCAGCAGCAGCCGGAAATCCAGAAGATCCTCGCGGGCAAGACTGTGACGAAGGTCATCTTCGTGCCGGGTCGTCTGGTGAACTTCATCGCGAAGTAACCCACACAATGTAACCTGATTGCATACAATCATTGCCGCAGAGAAAAAAATTTCCCTGCGGCGATGATTTTTTTGCGGACTGGTTGTATACAAGATGCTTTTCTCACTCCCGCCACCCTCTAACTGCGCCGCGCACGCACACAACCAGCGGCAGCGCCGCCATCATTCCGATCACGCCGCCCGCCATGCCGCCGAAGGCAATCGCCAGCAGCACCGCCAATGGATGCAGCCGCGTCGCGCCGGAGAGCAGGCGCGGGGAGAGCAGATTCGCTTCCACCTGCTGCACAAGGCAAATTGCCAGAAGCGTCCACAGCGCTGCCGTCCAGCCGCTTTGCAGCGCAAGCAGCACCGCCGGAACGCCCGCAATGAACGGCCCGATGTACGGAATCAGCTCCATCACGCCCATGAACAGCCCCAGCAGTAGTGCGCCGGGTGTGCGCGTGAGCAGCAGCGCAAGGGCGGTCATGGCGGCGACGAACAGCGAGAGAATCAGCTGTCCGCGCAGGTACAGGGCGGATTCGCGGCGCATTTCGCGGGCGGCACGGATGCCGCGCGCACGGTACTTGACGGGCAGAACAAGCGACAGCAGGAGGCAAAGGCGCTTGCGGTCGCGCAAAAAGTAAAACGACAGCAGCGGCGCAAGCAGCCATTGGCTGACGCTCCCGGTCAGGCGGCGAATCCCGCTGACGAGCGTTGCGGCAAGCTGCCCCGCGGCAGCGCTGATGCGCGAGAACAGCTCCGCCTGCATGTCGCCGAGGGGGATACCGCGCGCTTCGAGCGCAGTACTCCATCGGGTGAGCAGCTCCCGCAGGCTGTCCAGCAGCGCGGGCAGGCGCGACATGAGCTGCGCACTCTGCCGCAAAAGGGGCGGAATCAGCCCCCAGAGCATTCCCAGCACTGCGCCGAGCAGTGTCAGCAAGGCGATCGCCGCCGCCGCGCCGCCGGGCAGCCGCTTTTCCAGTACTTTGCACAGCGGCAGGGACAGCAGCGTCAAAACGCCCGCGACTGCCAGCAGCGACAGCATCGACATGATCAGCGACCAGAATGCGACCACCAGTGCGACCGTGCCCGTGATCAGCAGCCCCGCTGTCCATTTGCGCCGCGTGACGGCTTTCTCCATGCGCTTTTCCTCCTTTCGCAGCGGATGGGAAAACGGGCAGGACGCATGATGGTGCAATCCTGCCCGCCTCCATTATTGCTGTCCTTCGCTCATGTCCTGCACGGCTTTCTTGACTTTGTTTGCGCCTTTCTGGACATCCTGACGAATGCCGGGCAGCATCATCAGCCCGATACCCATTGCCAGACCGACCGCCGAGCCAATCAGCATCTTGTTCACTGCGTTTCCCTCCCTTCCAAGAGAATTTCGCCTTCCGGAACGAGAACATCGCCGTCGGGTGAAGCGGAAAAGTGGCGGATGCGCCGCCGTCCGTCGCGGAAATCGTCAATCAAACCGAGGGAGACCTCCAGCTCACTGACGAGCAGATTGTCCGCGCTGATGAGCACATCCGTCACGCAGCCGAGGGTCAAGCCGCGCGTATCCTTGACAGTGCGCAGGCGGAAATCCGTTTTGCGGGGCAGGTGCGTTGGGCAGGCGCGGAGGATGACGGAAACGTCGCCGAGCAGGGCGATGCTGTCCCTCGCGACCCACTTTGCGCCGCCGAACCCGCGCCGGACAATCAGCCCACGCAGCGCGTGACCGTCGTTTTCGAGCACGGCGCGTTCCACATGCCCCTGTGAGCGCCCGCGCAGCACGGCGGGAAGCCCCAGCACGCGCGTCAAATGCACGTCACAGGTCATCAGCGTCCTGCACGGGTTCTTCGTCCGCGTCCTCCCACGGCACGCCTGTCCACGAGCCAAGCACGTCGGTGTGGCTCATGCGGCGCTGAGCGTCCGCAAGCGTTTTCACCAGCGGACTGGGGTGCAAAGGTCGTTTTCTGTCCATGCGGCATTCCTCCTTCCGAGATGCAGTCTGCCCGGCTTTGGAGGAGCGCATGATGGGAATCCCTGCTTGTCCGGGAAAAATGGACGTAATACGATTCCCAGATTCAACTGCGCCATCTGCTTGCGCATTCTTATCTGGAAATAGTATAAAGCAGGATTTTTCGCGAAAAAAGGCGAATTAGGTGGATGGACGGCGGCGGTCAGGCTATCGAGGAGCACTCATTTAACACAGAACGCTTCGCTGCCGCGACCTGTTTGAATTTTCCCTTTGAATGGGTCGCCGAGGAACCGTTGGAATGGTGCCTCCCCCACAAGAGGCGGCTATATATCCTTGTCTGCTTTGCGCATCCGCAAAATCCCCTTGCAATCCTGTCACACCCTGCTATATAATAGGAACCGAAACAAACCACCGCAGGAGGTACACACCCATGAAAATCACCATTCTGGACGGCGCTGTGGAGAATCCCGGCGACCTGAGCTGGGAAGCCCTCGCCGCCTTGGGCGACTTGACTGTCTACGATTATACCGCGCCGGAGGAGATTCTCCCCCGCATCGGCGACGCGCCGATCATCCTCACCAATAAGACGCCCATTACCCGCCAAACGATGGATGAATGCCCGAATCTGCGCTACATCGGTGTGCTGGCGACGGGATTTAACGTCATCGACGTTGCGGCGGCGAAGGAAAAGGGCATCGTTGTCGCAAATGTTCCGTCCTATGGCACGCAGGCGGTTGCGCAGTTCGTGATGGCGCAGCTACTGGAAATCTGCCACCGCATCGGCCATCACAACGACGCGGTGCAGCAGGGACGCTGGACGGCTTGCCGAGACTTCTCCTTCTGGGATTATCCGCTGATGGAGCTGGCGGGCAAGACGTTTGGCATCGTCGGCTATGGGCGCATCGGTCAGGCGACGGCGGAACTCGCCCGCGCGTTCGGCATGAATGTCATTTATTACAGCCGCCACGGATCGGGCGAAGGCTATGTGCCGCTGGACGAACTGTACGCCCGCAGCGACATTGTTTCCCTGCACTGCCCGCAGACCCCGGAGAACGTCGGCATGATTGACAAAACTGCGCTGGCGAAGATGAAAGACGGCGTGATTTTGCTCAATACCGCGCGCGGCGGGCTCATCAACGAAGCGGATTTGCGGGATGCTTTGCTGTCCGGCAAGGTGTACGCCGCTGCGTCGGACGTGGTGTCCACCGAGCCGATTCGGGCGGACAACCCGCTGCTGGGGCTGGACAACATGATTATCACGCCGCACATCGCGTGGGCGAGCCACGAGGCGCGCCAACGGCTGATGGATACGGCGGTGGAGAATGTAAGGAACTTCTTGAATGGGACGCCGAGCAACAACGTGGCGAAGTAAATAGAATCCCCCGGAACGCGCAAAACCCGCCGCTCCGGGGGCATCTTTTTCCCTTTCCATCCTGCAAGGAAACAAACGCCCGCCCGGATTGTAAACCTGCGCGGAATTTTCGGCGAATGTGTGTCTTTTTGCGCCGAAATGTGCTACAATGAGTCGTTACGAAGCATAAGGAGGCAGCAATGAAGGAGCTGAAGCTGGCGTGGCGATATGTCCGCCGTCACTGGTGGCAGTACATTCTGGGCATTCTGGCGCTGTTCATTGTGGACGAGGTGAACACCTATGTGCCGCGGTTCACAGGCGAAATTACCAACGGGCTGGATCAGCACACGCTGGATATGGGCGGCGTGATGGGATTGGTCTGGAAAATTGTGCTGATCGGCGTAATTATCGCGGTAGGGCGCTTTGCGTGGCGCTTTTTCCTGTTCGGGTCGGCGCGGTCGATTGAGAAGGAATTGCGCAGCGATTTGTTCGCGCACTTATCCTCACTCTCGCCGCACTATTACAACGAGCACAAGACCGGCGACCTGATGGCGCGCTTCATCAACGACCTGCAGGCGGTTCGCACGCTGGTGGGCATGAACGTCATCAGCACATTCGACGCGACGGTGATGCTGCTGCTGGTGCTGTGGCAGATGATGACGTATGTCAGCCCGAAATTGACGGGTGTGGCGGTGCTGCCGCTGATTCTCATCATCTTCGGCGATTACTTCTACGGCAAGGTGATGCACAAGCGCTTTCTGGCCAAGCAGCAGGCGTTCTCGACGCTGACGGACCAAGTGCAGGAAACGGTGTCGGGCATCCGCGTGATTAAATCCTTCGTGCAGGAACGCAAGGAGCTGTACGCTTTTGCGAAGACGACGCTGTTCACGAAGGAAAAGAACCTCGGCGTTGTGCGCCTGCAGGCGCTGGTGATGCCGCTGCTGGACTTGATTGTCGGTATAGCGAGTCTGCTGACGCTGGCTTACGGCGGCTATCTGGCGATTTACGGCGAAATCAACATCGGGCAGTTTATCAGCTTCAACTCGTATGTGACGATGCTGGTGTGGCCGATGATGGCGGTGGGCGAGTGCATCACGAGCGTCAGCCAGGGGCTGGCGAGCCTGCGTCGCATTCAGGAGATTTTTGACGCGAAGCCGGAAATCGTGGACGGCGACATGGTGGACCCTTCGATTCAGACGCTCAAGGGTGATATCGACATTGAACACCTGTCCTTTGCCTATCCCGACCAGCCGACCGTGCCGGTGCTGGTAGATGTGTCGGTGCATGTGAAGGCGGGCGAGACGCTGGCGGTGCTGGGGCGCACCGGTTCGGGCAAAAGCACGCTGCCGAGCCTGCTCATGCGCCTGTACGACGTACCGGACGGCATGATTACCATCGACGGACACAACCTGCGCGAAATCCCGCTGGCGGCGCTGCGCAGGAATATCGCCTGTGTGCCGCAGGATAACTTCCTCTTTTCTGACACGCTGCAGAACAACATCGCGTTCGGCTCAGACAACAAGTCGCTGGACGCGGTGCAGGAGGCAGCGAAAAACGCCTGCATCCACGATAACATCATGGAGTTCCCCAAGCAGTACCAGACGCTGGTGGGCGAACGCGGCGTGACGATTTCCGGCGGCCAGAAGCAGCGTTCCTCCATTGCCCGCGCGCTGATGAAGGATGCGCCGATTCTGCTGCTGGACGATGCGCTCTCTGCTGTCGATACGGACACGGAACGGCAAATACTGGATAACCTGCACCGCCTGCGCAAGGGTCGCACGACCATCATCGTAGCGCACCGCATTTCCACCATTCAGGATGCCGACCACATTCTTGTGCTGGACGAAGGCAAGGTGGAGGAGTACGGCACGCACGAGGAGCTGCTGAACAACGGCAAGCTGTACGCAAGCCTGTACCGCAAGCAGCAGCTGGAAAAGGAACTTCACGAGGAAGGAGGCGCTGCACATGCGGAGTAAGTTCGGGGATAACGAGCCGCAGGACGTTTCGTATCACGGCAACGCCTTCCTGCGCCTGATGGGCTACATCAAGCCCTACTGGAAAACGGTTGCGCTGTGCTGTGTGCTGGTGGGGCTGCTGACGGTGTTCGACATTGCCCGCCCGCGCATCATCGGCGACGCGATTGACAAGTACATCACCCAGCAGAGCGCGCAGGATCTGCCGCCGGAAACGCGCTTTCAGGGCATCCTGATTGCGGCGGGGCTGTATGTGGCGATTCTGCTGCTGCAATTTGTCTGCAACCGCCTGCAGTACCTGAAGATTCAGGAAACCGGGCAGAACATCGTTTATACCCTGCGCAATGAGCT
>OIRQ01000314.1_pt1 | contig 11969 bp, 8 predicted proteins | sample 1586271 | NCBI WGS metagenome assembly OIRQ01 (sample SAMN02674970, study PRJEB24791) | human gut metagenome, SKBSTL043 | isolation source: stool | host: Homo sapiens | place: USA | reverse complement strand
CCGGGCTACTGGTTGGGTGTGCGGTGAATGGTATTCGTGAGATCAACGTTATGCCGGACGATGAGTACATGAATTATTTAGCGACCGATTGCGTTAACGCTTTGTTTCCACCTAAAAACAGAAAATAAATGATGTTGATATTTTAGCGTAATTACGCTAAAATAATAGTAAGGAGGTTGATGGTATGAATATGATTAGACCTGTTTCTGATTTGAGAAATAATTTTGCGGACATTTCAAAGACGGTGCATGAAACGGCTCAACCTGTTTTTTTGACAAAGAATGGCTATGGAGATATGGTTGTTCTGAGCATGGAGGCGTTTGAAAACCTACAATTTGAGAGCGAGGTATATTTCAAGCTGCAAGAGGCCGAGAGAGAGGCTGAGTTGACGGAACAACGCTATTCTTCCAAAGATGTGCTGAAAGCGATGAAAGCTGCTATTGGAGGGGAACAGGTTGTATAAATTAGAGTATCTGCCTGTGGCGCGGAAAGATATGCTTGAAATCGTGCGGTATATCAGCCGAGAACTTCAAAATCCGGACGCAGCGGATCGCTTGGCGGGGGAGTTGGTCAATGCAGCGGAAGGTGTGCTGCTCTTTCCGTATGCAACCCCGACTTACCAGCCGATCCGTCCCTTGAAGCACGAATACAGAAAAATTTTGGTGCAAAATTATCTGATGTTTTATTGGGTAGATGAAGAAAAAAAGCTGGTGACAGTGGCTCGTGTAGTGTATGCGAAACGGGATTATGGTCGGCTGTTGGAGTGATGGGAATGGGGCAGTTGGTTGAAGTTGCGCTGGAGATCGACGTGGCGCTGAAAGAGCAAGCGGAAAAGGTTTTTGCAGAAAATGGGCTGACTTTGGAACAGGCAACAATTTTATTTTTTGAAGAAACCGTCCGCCTTGGGAAACTTCCTTTTGAGCTTGATGAAGATCTGAAACAATACATAGCAGAGCAGCCGGACACACCAGCCAGCGATAGTGCGGGGAGTGTGAGGGCATGAAAACAATCCGGCAGATAGCCGACGAGATAGGGGTATCAAAGACAGCAGTAAATAAGCAAATCGCAAACCTCGGTTTGCGATCAGGTTTGCGAAAAAACGGAAACCAGTTTGCGATTGATGAACACCAGGAAGCCTTGATAAAACAGGCTTTTTCTGAAAAATCGCAAACTGAAATCGAAAACCAAACGCAAACTAAATCGCAAACCGAAAACCACGAAGTTTCCGATTTGGTTTGCGTTTTACAGGCCACCATCGACACGCTGCAAGGGCAACTTGAAGTAAAAGATCGGCAGATCGAGCAGCAGGCGCTTGTCCATCGTGCCGTTGATGCGCATGTTGGGAATCGCCGCCGTCAAGCCGCTGATGAGCCGATTGCGCAGGAAAGTCATCCGCGCCGCGTTCTCCGCCAAGCCCTCTTCCGCCAGTTCAATCGCCTTGCCCAAGCCGACGATGCCCGGCAGATTCTCCGTGCCTGCGCGATGCCCGCGTTCCTGCGCGCCGCCGTGAATCAGCGGGTCGATTTTCACGCCCTTGCGGATGTACAGCGCGCCGATGCCCTTCGGCCCGTGGAACTTGTGTGCCGAGAGGGAGAGCATGTCCGCGTGGAGGGCCTCGACATCCAGCGGAATCGCGCCAACAGCCTGCACCGCGTCCGTGTGAAAGAGTACGCCGCGTTCGTGGCAGAGTGCGCCAATCTCCGCGACGGGTTCGAGCGTGCCGATTTCGTTGTTCGCCGCCATCACACTGACCAGCACGGTATCCGTGCGCAGGGCGTTCTCCACCTGCGGGGCAGTCACGAAGCCGTCCGCATCCACCGGGAGATACGTCACCTGCCACCCCTGCGCTTCCAGCCACTGGCAGGTATGCAGGATGGCGTGATGCTCAATCTGCGTGGTGATGATGTGCTTGCCCTTCTCCTGATGCGCAAACGCTGCGCCCTTGAGCGCCCAGTTATCGCTCTCCGACCCGCCCGCGGTGAAATAGATTTCCTGCGCGCTGCACCCCAATGCCGCCGCGACCTGCCGCCGTGCGCGCTCGACCGCTTTTTTCGCGTCGCGCCCCGTAGAATGAATGGAGGACGGGTTGCCGTACACCTGCATATAATAAGGAAGCATTGCCTCCATCACGGGCTGCGAAACGGCGGTCGTCGCCGCATTATCCAGATAAATACGATCCATGTGTGTTCCTTCCTTTTCGCTTTCTCCTTCTGGGAATTGTAGCACGCTTTCTATCGCTTTGTCAACCGCTGATTCGCCGCTGCACAACCGTTTGTTTTGTCCTCTTTGCATCACTTCAGCGCCATTTCCCACAAAAAAATTTGCGAAAGATTCACGAAAACGTTTGCGTAAACGCAAAAGCTGTGATACAATAAGATTGCAACAATCACTGCGGCTACGTCCGCTGCTCTGGAGGATTAGGTGCATGAAATACGGTCACTTTGACGACAAAGCCCGCGAGTACGTCATCGACACGCCGCGGACGCCCTACCCGTGGATTAACTATCTCGGCTGCGAACAGTTCTTCGGCATCATCAGCAATACCGCCGGCGGCTATTGCTTCTACCGCGATGCCCGACTGCGCCGCGTCACCCGCTACCGCTACAATAACATGCCTGTGGACAACGGCGGCCGCTACTTCTACATCAAGGATGGCGACACGGTCTGGAATCCCGGCTGGAAGCCCGTCAAAACGGAGCTGGACAGCTATTCCTGCCGCCACGGCATGGGCTACACCATCATCACCGGTCAGAAGAACGGTCTGACCGCCAGCCAGCTCTCTTTTGTGCCGATGGGCGTGAACGCCGAGGTGCATCAGGTGACGCTGCGCAATGATTCCGACGCGCCCAAGAATGTCATTCTGACGTCGTTCGTCGAGTTCTGCCTTTGGAACGCGCAGGACGACATGACGAACTTCCAGCGCAACTTCTCCACCGGCGAGGTTGAGGTGGAAGGCAGCATCATCTACCACAAGACTGAATACCGCGAACGCCGCAATCACTATGCGTTCTACGCCGTGAACACCCCCGTGGACGGCTTCGACACTGACATGGAGACGTTCCTTGGGCTGTACAACGGCTTCGAGAACCCGCAGGCGGTCATGACGGGCAAGATGGGCAACTCCATCGCGTCCGGCTGGCAGCCGATGGCGGCGCATCAGGTGAAGGTGTCCCTTGCCCCCGGTGAAGAGCGCCGCTTCAACTTCGTGCTGGGCTACGTCGAAGTGCCGCAGGCGGAGAAGTTCGTCGCGCCCAGCGTCATCAACAAAGCCCCTGCGAAGGCGCTGCTGGAAAAGCTGACGACCGACGAGCAGATTGCCGATGCGTTTAACGCGCTGAAGAAGCACTGGGACAACCTGCTGTCCGCCTATGTGCTGACCACCCCCGACGAGAAGCTGGGCCGCATGGTCAATATCTGGAATCCCTATCAGTGCATGGTCACGTTCAACATGAGCCGTTCGACCTCCATGTTCGAGAGCGGCATCGGGCGCGGCATGGGCTTCCGCGATTCTTCGCAGGACTTGCTCGGCTTCGTGCATCAAATCCCCGAACGCGCCCGCGAACGCATCCTCGACATCGCCGCGACGCAGTTCCGCGACGGCGGCTGCTATCACCAGTATCAGCCCCTGACCAAGAAGGGCAACAACGACATCGGCGGTGGCTTCAATGACGACCCGCTGTGGCTGATTGCCGGTACGGCGGCGTACATCAAGGAGACGGGCGACTTTGGCATTCTCGACGCCGCAACGCCCTACGACTGCAACCCCGACGACTGCGGCACGCTGCTGGAGCACCTCGAAGCGAGCTTCTACCACGTCGTCAACAACAAGGGTCCGCACGGTCTGCCGCTGATTGGCCGCGCCGACTGGAACGACTGCCTGAACCTGAACTGCTTCTCCGATGAACCGAGCGAATCCTTCCAGACCTTCTCCAACCCGAATGCACCGGATGAGCGCGTGGCGGAATCCGTGCTGATTGCGGGCATGTTCGTCGCCATTGGGCCGGATCTGGTCGCGATTCTGCGCCGCCGCGGGCTCACCGACAAGGCGGATGCCTGCCAGAAGGAAATCGACGCGATGAACGAAGCCATCCTGCGCGACGGCTGGGACGGCGAATGGTTCGTCCGCGCTTACGACGCTTTCGGCCACAAAATCGGCTCGAAGGAATGCGAGGACGGCAAGATTTACATCGAAAGTCAAGGCTACTGCGTCATGGGCGGTGTCGGCGTGAAGGACGGCAAGGCGGAAAAGGCGCTCGAATCCGTCCACAAGTATCTGGAAACCAAGCACGGCATCGTGCTGCTCCAGCCCGCCTACAAGGAGTACCACCTCGAACTGGGCGAAGTTTCCTCTTATCCGCCGGGATACAAGGAAAACGCAGGCATCTTCTGCCACAACAACCCGTGGATTATCGCCGCGGAAACCGTTGTCGGCCACGGCGACCGCGCCTTCGACCTGTACAGCCGCATTGCCCCCGCCTACCGCGAGGAAATCAGCGACCTGCACAAGATGGAGCCGTATGTGTACAGCCAGATGATTGCCGGCAAGGACGCAAAGAACTTCGGTCAGGCAAAGAACAGCTGGCTGACCGGCACAGCGGCATGGAACTTCTACGTCATCAGCAACTACATTCTGGGCATCAAGCCAGACTGGGAAGGTTTGAAGGTTGACCCGTGCATTCCGCACACTTGGGACGGCTATCAGGTGAGCCGCCGTTTCCGCGGGGCGACGTATGCGATCGCGATTGAGAATCCGTCGCATGTGTGCCGCGGCGTGAAGCAGGTGACGGTGGATGGACAGGCGATTGGGGGCAATGTCCTGCCGGTATTTGCGGATGGCAAGACGCATCAGGTCACGGTAACACTGGGCTAAGGATAAAAACCTTCGGAAATAAGCTGTTTGGTCAGCGCGCTCAAGCCGGACTGCCCAAACGGGTCAAGGGGCAATGCCCCTTGCAGGGTCAAGGGACAGCGTCCCTTGTGGGGTTTGGGGCAACGCCCCAACTGTTCCGCGTGCGACCAATTCAAAGGAAGAAGTCAACAAAGGCGCAGGCAGCGAAGCGTCCCTGCCAGTAACTTCGCGCTCCCGCAGGAGCGCCCCCAAGCTGCTCTTTTGACCAACTCAACATTGTCGCGCCAAATGGGCGCGACCGACCAGCATGGGAGAAGGTTTTCTCTCGATGCTGGTCTTTTTCATTGCAGGAGAAAAACGGAGAGCGTATCCTGCCGTAATAGAAAACCCCCGGCAGCCATCGGACAAATTGTCCGCATTTGCTGCCGGGGTTGCGCTATGCTGTTGGAAAATGCACTTACGCCTGCTCGAACTGCGAGTTGTACAGCTCGGCGTAGAAGCCGCCTTTTTGCAGCAGTTCTTCGTGCGTGCCGGATTCGATGATGTCGCCGTGGCGCATGACCAGAATCTTGTCCGCGTTCTTGATGGTGGAAAGGCGGTGCGCAATGACGAACGAGGTACGTCCCTTCGTCAGCGTGTCCATTGCCTGCTGAATCAGCATTTCTGTGCGTGTATCGACGGAGGACGTCGCTTCGTCGAGAATCAGCATCGGCGCGTTTTCAATCATCGCGCGGGCGATCGTCATCAGCTGCTTCTGTCCGGCGGAGAGGTTCAGTTTGTCGGAAAGCAGGGTATCGTAACCCTCCGGCAGGGTGTGGATGAGGTGGTACAGCCCCGTTGCGCGGGTCACTTGGTCAAGCTGCTCGTCCGTGATGCCCTTCTTGCCATAGCAGAGGTTGTCGCGGATGCTGCCCTCGAAGAGCCAAGTGTCCTGCAAGACCATGCCGAAGAGGTCGTGCACATGCTCGCGCGTCATCTGCGACAGCGGCACGCCGTCAATGCGAATTTCGCCGCCGCCCAGAGGATAGAACTTCATCAGCAGATTGACCATCGTGGTTTTGCCCGCGCCAGTCGGACCGACGATGGCGACCTTCTGACCCGGCTGCACATGCTCGGAGAAGTCGTGAATGATGATTTTATCCGGCGTGTAGCCGAAGCGGACGTGGTCGAACGCCACTTCGCCGCGGACGGTTTTCGTCTGCGCGGGCAGGTGGGATTCGTCGGGCATTTCCTTCGCTTCGAGGAACTCAAAGACACGCTCTGCCGCCGCCGCCGCGGATTGCAGGTTCGTCGCCGCCTGTGCTAACTGGCTCAGGGGCGAGGTGAACAGGCGCACATACATCATGAAAGCGACAATCACGCCGAAGGAAATCGTGCCGTTCATCGCCAGCACCGCGCCGACGACGCACACCGCCACATACGCGAAATTGCCGATGAAGCCCATCAGCGGCATCATCAGGCCGGACATGAACTGGCTCTTCCAGTCTGTCTCCTGCATTTTGCTGTTGATGCGGTCGAACGCCTGCTGTTCGCGCTGCTCTGCGCCGAAGAGACGGACGACATTGTGCCCTGTGTAGATTTCTTCAATATGGCCGTTCAGGTCGCCCAGCCACCGCTGGCGCGCGACGAAGTACTTCTGCGAGCGGCTCATGATGCCAAGCATCAGCCCGAAGCCCAGCATCGACGACACAATCGCCGTCAGCGCCATGACCCAGTTCGTCGAGAGCATCATGACGACACTGCCGATGAACATCGTCACGGCGGAGACAAGGCTGGTCAGGCTGTTTTGCAGCGTCTGCCCGATGGTGTCCACATCGTTGGTAACGCGGGAGAGCACGTCGCCGGTGGAGGTGGACTGGAAGTAGCTGACCGGCAGGCGGTTGATTTTGTGGGAAATGCCGTCGCGCAAGCCCCGGTTGACCTTCTGCGTGACGACGGTCATCACCAGCCCCGTCATGAAGCTCAGTAGCGCGCCGACGACGTAGAGAATTATCAGCGTGATGCAGATTTTCTGGATGGCGGGCATGTCAATCTCGCCGCGCAGCCCGGCGGTAATCAGGTTGGTGATTTCGCTGATTTTGTTCGGGCCGATCAGGCGGATAATGACGCCCGCCAAGTCGCCCAGAATCGCGATGCAAATGACCGGATAGAAGGGCTTGCAGTGGCGGATGAGCTTCCCCAGTGAACCGCGGAAGTCCTTCGCCTTTTCGCCCGGTACGCCCCGCCCGCGCATTCCGGGATGACCGCCCGGACGGCGTTTCGTTTCACTCATGACGCAAGTTCCTCCTTTGACAGCTGAGAATACGCGATTTCCTGATAGACCTTGCAGCTTTCCATCAGCTCGCGGTGCGTGCCCTTGCCGACAATCGCGCCGTCCTCAATGACGAGGATGCAGTCCGCATCGCGAATCGTGCCGATGCGCTGTGCGACGATGATGTTCGTCGTGCCGCTGGTCTGCTCACGGAGCGCCTGACGCAATGCATGGTCGGTCTTGTAGTCCAGCGCGGAGAAGGAGTCGTCAAAGACGAGGATTTCCGGGTCGCGCGCCACTGCGCGGGCAATGGACAAACGCTGCTTCTGCCCGCCGGAGAAGTTCGAGCCGCCCTGCGCGACTGTGCCGGAATACCCGACCTCCGGGGATTCGACAAATTCCGCCGCCTGCGCGACAGCAACCGCCTTGCGGATGGCAGCGCCCGACGCATTGTCCTCGCCGTAGCCGACGTTGCTGCTGACCGTGCCGGCGAACAGGAACGCCTTCTGCGGCACAAAGCCGATCTTGCTGCGCAGGGCGTCCTGCGTGTAGTCACGCACGTCCACGCCGTCTACCAGCACCTGCCCGCTTGTTGCGTCATATAGGCGCGGAATCAGGTTGATGATGCTGCTCTTGCCGCAGCCAGTTGCGCCGATGAGGGCAACCGTCTGTCCGTGATGTGCGGTGAAGGAGATGTGGTGAATGGTGTCGCCGTCGGCATCAGGATAGCGGAAGGAGACGTCGCGGAACTCGATTTCGCCCTTCATTCCGGGCTTGCCCTGCGTTTCCTTGCCGTCCACAATGCGCGCCTTCGTGTCCAGCACCTCATTGACGCGGCCAGCGGAAACGGTCACGCGCGGCAGCATGACGAAAATCATCACCAGCATCAGGAACGCCATGATGACCTGCATCGCGTACTGCATAAAGACCACCATGTCCGAGAACAACCCAATGCGTTCCATCATCGCGGCGGGCGACGTGACCGCAATCGCACTGATGAGCGCCGCACCGATCCAGTAAATGCCCAGCGTCAAGCCGTTCATCGCCAGATTCATGCCCGGATTCATGACGGACATGGCGATATTCGCCTGCTGGCTGTTGCGGGTCATTTCCTCGTTTGCCTTGGCGAATTTGCCCTCCTGATAGTTTTCCGCGTTGTAGGCGCGCACGACCTGCAAGCCCGTCAGGTTCTCACGCGTGATGCGGTTTAGGTTGTCCGTCAGCGCCTGCATTTTCTTCATGCGCGGCACGGCGTAGAGCATGATGAACACCAGCAGTACGCACACGAACGCAATCACGCCGCCTGTCAGCAGCGACCATTCCCAGCTCTTCGTGCTAATTTTGCCCACGGCAATGAATGCCATAATCGGCGCTTTAATCAGCGACTGCATCCCGAAGGAAAAGAACATCTGCAATTGCGAAATGTCGTTGGTTGTGCGGGTAATCAGGCTGGCGGTGGAGAAACGGTTGATTTCCTCGTTTGAGAAGCCGACCACCTTGCGGTACATTTCGCCGCGCAGCCGAGCGGAGAAGCGTGATGCAATCTGTGCGGTAAAGAATGTCGTGCAGACCGTCAGCAGCATTGACCCCAGCGCGCACAGCAGCATCTTGCCCCCTGCGAGCAGGATATCGCTCATCTGGCTGCCTTCCGTCTGCACCAGACGGGTGATTTCCGACATATAATCAGGCAGGGCTAAGTCAAGCTGCACCTGCCCCACAATCAGCACTACACAGGCGGCGACGAGCAGCCACTCTTTCCACCTGAGGTGTTTCAAAATCCGTAGCATGGGTTTCAATCCCTCCTTTTCTGTTTGCGTCCGCCATCATACCATAGAAAGATGGATTCAGAATGAACTGGCAGAACATTTTTCAAGATTTTTGGCACTTCGCAGGGAAATTGCGCCTTGATGCGTTTATATAGGTAGGGAAATACCTCCAAAGGAGTTGAGAACGATGAAGAAACGGTGGATTCTGCTGATTTTGCCCTTGATGATGATGGTAATGCCTGTTGCCTCCGCGAACGGCTGGGGCTTGCCCGAGGCCTTGGTGCCGCTTGTGTCGAACACGAATGATTATGACGACTATTATCATTTGGCGGATGATTATGCGCGGAAGGAGAATAGCGCGCGCATCATCATGCAGAGTCGCTATCACAATCAGCTGATTGCGGCGGAAAAGGGCGCAGACGGTTGGAAGAGTGTTATTGTCTCGACGACCGCCGTCTATCAGCCGTCGGAGCAGAGCACATCCGGGAAGCCGAAGCTCGCGCGCATCAATAACGGCTTTGAGTTGGCGTATCCGAAGGTGAAGGAACTGTACCGCTTTGAGTACATCAGCAATGACTGGGGTGAAATGGCGTATACGCTGATGTATGCGAAGATGGGTAGCGTGGAGATAGAGCGGAAAGAATCCTATCGCTATCTGGTGACGCAGGGCACAGACAGCGCCATGTGGTCGGAGGAGGTCACGCTGGAGAACTTCAACATTCACAATATGCCCCGACGCGGCGTTGGCGACGTGCGCCGGATGCGCAATGTATACAGCAGCATAGCGCTGTATTACAGTTACGACAACGTGGGCTGGATTGGCGCGCAGAATGTTCCGGGGAAGAAAAGCGGCAAGCAGTCGTACCCGGTCTATGCCGCGCCGAGTACGGAGGCGTCCCGCGCGGCGAAGGGGAAAGCGTCGTTCAGCACGGGGGATGAGTATCGCCTGTATTGCACCGAAGGAGACTGGTCGCTGATTGAATACCGCGTCAGCCAGCGGACGAGCCGCTTCGGGTGGGCGCAGATTGGGCAGCCGCCCCAGAGCCTGCGCTTGCATATCCCGATGCTGACGGCGTATGACACTTACCTGACCGACGACCCGCACGTCAGCGAATACCATCAGGCGGAGCTGCCCGCCGGGACGAAGCTGACGATGTGGTATCTGCTGGGCGTGAACGACGACTGGGCATATGCCTACGTAGAAGCGACGGTGGACGGCAAGCCGATGTGCGGGTTTGTGCCGCGGCGCGACGTGGTGATTGACGAAGTGGAACTGCCGGACGAAGCAGCGAAATATGTCGGCAGCTGGTATCTGTATTCCGGCAGTGAAATCGGCTATCTGTACCTTCGGCTGGACGCGGACGGGCGCTTCTACTGCTCAGACACCGACGGCGCGCAGCCCTACGGCGGCACATGGTGCGTGGTGCAGAATCCGATGGCTGGGGAGGACAACTTCTGGATTTCGGCGGAAAGCATCCTTGTGCTGAATTACAGCGACAGCATGACGATGCGCTTCGGCGTGGACTATATCGTGTCCACGACAGAGGAGGACGGCGAAGGGTTGACCCTGCCGCTGGTGAATCTCGCCTACGGGGAGGGCGGATGCACCTACGTCCCCTATGGCGCGGTGGACAGATACGGCAATTGGGTGGCAACGGCGGACGGAAGCGTGCGCCAAATGACGCTGCCGATTCAATAATGCAAAGGAGCTGCGAACGATGAAGAAACGGTGGATTCTGCTGATTGTGCCGCTGATGATGGCGCTGATGATGAATGCCGCGTCCGCGAGCGAATTGCTCGGCAACGTGCTGTCCCTCGTGCTGAATTCGCCGGATGACGCCGTTCTGGCTGATGACTGCCGCGCGGATGCCGAAGATGCCCGTATCATCATAGCCAGCGGAGCACATTATCAGCTGATTGCAGCGGCAAAGCAGGAAAACGGCTGGGAAAGTGCCGTCGTCTCGACAAACGCCGTCTATCAGCCGTCGGAGGGGTATGGCGTGCCGACGCTCACGCGGACGGAAGACGGCTTTGAGCTGGCGTATCCGGAAGCGGGGGAAGTCTACCGCTTTGCGTTGCGCCATGACAGCACGAATCAGCCTATGTACACGCTTGTCTACGCGAAAATGGGCGACATGGAGGTCGCCAAGCGGGAGAATTTCGGCTATCTGGTGACGCAGGGCGAAGACGGCGCGGTCTGGTCGAAAATGGTCACGCTGGCGGACTTCAATATCCACCAAATGCCCCGCGGCACAGCGGATGTTCGGCGGATGAACGAAATGGCTTGCGGCTTGCAGCGCTTTGCAAATGTGCGGAAGGACGGCGTCAAGGAAATCCGCCAAGAATGGCGGCATGTGCCGATTCAGACGGTGTGCGGCACCTATCTCACGGATGACCCGCATGTCAGCGAAGCGCATCAGGAGGAACTGCCCGCCGGAACGAAACTGGCGGCGCTGGGTTACTGCGGCTGGGCGTATGTGTACGTCGAAGCGGAAGTGGACGGCGAAACGCTGTACGGGTTTGTGCCGCAGCGGGATGTGATATTCGACGATGTGGAGCAGCCGGAATTGATGGCGGAGTTTGTCGGGCATTGGCGCGCCAAAGGCGGCGGCGGCTGGTACGATGATTTCCAGCTGGATGCAGATGGGAATTTTTCCGCCGCGGATGATGATGGCGAGAGGACGTGCAGCGGCACTTGGTCTATCGTGCAGACCCCGGTGGGGAGCAATCTCTACTGGCGGGGCGACATTCCCACCATCGTCCTGCGCGGAACGGACGGCACGGTGTCCCGCTATGGGATTCAGGTGGAGAAAGAGAAAATCATGCCGGGCGCTTGGAGCATTTATTTGAGCCTTTCGACCAACGAAACAGGCAGGAGTTATGTGCCGGATGGAGCAGACGGCGATTGGGTGTATACCGATGATATTATCGGCTGGTTTGCTCGGCTGTTCTTTAGTATTTTGGGATATTGAGCAAAAGGAGATGTGGAGAATATGAAGAAACTGCGGATACTGCTGATTTTGTGCTTGACGCTGGCTGTGACACTGACCGCCGCATCTGCAAACAGCTGGAATCTGAACGGGCAATTGCTGGCGATGGTGGA
>OIRQ01000278.1_pt1 | contig 12916 bp, 8 predicted proteins | sample 1586271 | NCBI WGS metagenome assembly OIRQ01 (sample SAMN02674970, study PRJEB24791) | human gut metagenome, SKBSTL043 | isolation source: stool | host: Homo sapiens | place: USA | reverse complement strand
CGGCCATCGCCACGGCCCTCGGCGTGACGAGCTGCATGGCAGCCGTGTAGCCACGGCAAAGTATGGGGCTTAAAGCAAGAAAAAAGTTTCCCCCTCTAAGACGTGAATCTCGGAGGGGGAACGACTTTCTTGATTATAGCTTTCTTGATCTTCTGACAGGCGGCTAAATGCCCTCGACGATCTCGGCCAGCCAACTGGCAAAGCTGTCGGGGTGGGCATGGCCAAAGGCCTTGAGGCGAGCCAGGGGCGACGGGGCGGGGGCGTCCTCGTCGTGGTGGACCTCCGTGCGCTTCGACTGCTCGCTGAGCTTTGTCGTGGCGAGGTTGCGGAAGGCACGGCGCGCGCGGCGTAGGCTCTGCATGTCGGCATTGAGGAGCTTCTCGCTGTTGTCGTCGGAGAGGATGGACCTCAGTACGCTGGATCCGCCTTCGTCCCTCTCCGCCCTCCGTCCGGCCAGCAACAGGACCAGCAGGTCTTCGTTGAGGAAGCGCGATTTCTCCTTGCCCTCCCCCTTCTTCCGTGCCAGTCCGATAATCTGCAGGATCGACTTGTCCTCACATTGGCCCACGGCGTCGTAGAAGGAGGAGACGCAGGTGGCAAACTGCTTCCTCACTTTCTCCTTGTCCCTCGCCTTGGCGTTGGTCTCGAAGTCCTCGAGGACCTCCTTGGTCTGGAGGAGCGTCGTGGCGATCTTCAGGCGCTGGTAGGCCTTGGAGACCCTGATGAGCATGGGCAGCGCGTCCAGGAATGGTCTGTCTCCCATCTCGGCCAGTTCTCCCACGAGGGCTTCGGCCCTGGCGACGGCCTCGCGGAGCAGGCGCTGCGGATAGGGCGGCTCGGGAGCCTCTTCCGACAGAGCGGCGTGGTAGCGGTCGCGGGCGTGGGCGAGTTCGCCAAGGAGGAGGTCGCGGCAGTGGCGGGCGATGCCCTCGCGGTTGATAGCGCGCAAGATACGGTCGGCCTCCTCCACCTTCTTCTCCCGGCTCATGGGGTTGTCTCTTTTGATCGGTGCAACCTTGCCCTCCTCATTGAGGCAGAGATCGCGCATGGCGAGGAAGATCTCGCGTCCAGCCCCCTCCAGGTCGGCGAGGAGCAGATACTGGTCGTAGCGCTTGTCGATCCCCTCGGCCTTGCTCATCCATTGGGCGTTGGCGCCGATGGTGCTGGCCGTCTGCTCGCAGAAACTGAGCGCCGTCGTCTCCTCCATGCCCTCCCGGGCCTCGTCCTTGCCCTGCATCAGTCGCTCCGTGGCTGCGACATAGACCTCGTAGCCCTCCCATTGGCGGCGCCGCATGAGCGCCACCTGGCGGTTGAGGCAACCGATGAGGATGGACGGCAGGTCGATGGTGAGGTCCTGGATGTTGCTATTGAGGCGGTCGATGATGTCTCGCTGCCTGATCTTGCCCACCAGGCTGAGACTTGTGACCTGTTGCTCCAGATGGTCGAGTCGCTGGAGATACTTGTGTAGGTGGCCCATCTCGGCGCCGAGGGCCTTCTGCGCGTTGCCGCCCATCCGCTCCGATGCCATTTTGGGCAGGATGGCGGTCTTTAGTTTTTCGATGCGCATGAGCATCCGGCGTTTGGCCACGGTCAGAGCGAGGAAGAACCATAGCAGGGTGAGGGTGACGAGCGTGAGGGCCACGAGGCAGGCGATGTTGGTGCGCGAGAAGAGCACGCGGCGCTCAAACTGCACCGTGGTGTAGCCCCGCTCCAGGTTGTCCTGCTTGTGGAGGCTGGTGTCGAAGGTATAGACGCCGCAGGAGGATCCGGCATAGACGCGCCCGTTGACGGCGATGCAGGCCTTGGGGTTGAAGCGGATGTCGGAGAAGTAGCGCTCGTGGTCGGCGAGGGAGATCAGGCCATAGTCGGGGAAGCCGTAGGCATGCGTGGCGTCGGCCACGGCCAGTCGCCGCATGGCCGTGAGCGTGTCGCAGACGCGCAGCTGCTTCTCCGTGCCGCAGAGCAGCCGGTGGTTGGTGAGGACGAAGAGGCTGTCGGCGCCCGAGGCCGTGGGGAGGACGGCGATGTCGCGGACGAAGGAGAGGCCCCGGGAGGCGGCCAGGTGGCGAAAACTGCCCTGGCGCCCGACGAAGAGGCCGTCGTTGAGCGTGGCGAGGAAGAGGCGGCCCGAGGACGTGGGGGCCGAGAAGGCCGTGATGAACGGGTCGGCGATGGTGGAGGCCGAGGCGGAGGGGAGCTGCAACTGGCCCTTCTCCCGGCCCAACTGCTGCAGGCCGTCGCGTATGCCGACATAGACCCCGGAGCCGTCGTGGCCGATCGCCGTGAGGTCCTGGCCGGGCTGCGGCGAGACCTTGCGGTCCCAGGAGAGGAGCGAGTTGAGGAGGTAGGAGGAGTAGATGGGGGCGGTGAAGACGCGGTGGCCACTGTCGGCATAGTAGAGCGTGCCGTCGGCGATCGTCATGAAGCGCACGTCGGAGGATCCGCGCGAGAGGTCCTTGACCTGGATGGCGGTCTGCTCGCCGATGCGCTGGCGAAACAGGTGGGAACCGACGAGGTAGTAGATGAAGGGGCCGTCGTGGCAGGCGTAGCTCACGTTGCCGATATCGCTGAAGAGGTCCTGGTGGTGGCCGACGCGCAGGAGGGCGTGCTCCGTGACCAGCAGCGACTGGCCGCGGGCGGGGTCGTTGGCGATCACGTTGTGGCAGAACGTGCGCACGGGCCGGGGGAGGGGCGCGCGCCGCGGCGTGAGGCGGTCGGCGATCTCGTCGTTGGAGAAAAACTGCACCGACGTGCCGTCGAGGAGATAGTTCATCCGTGTGGAGGGCTCGTGGAAGCAGGTGTAGGCCGGATGGGAGAGGCGCGACTTGCCCACCAATCGCCCGTCGGGCAGCAGGGCCTTGATACTGTCGCCGCAGAGGGCGAGGAGCGTGTCGCCGCTGAGCGAGAGGGAGGTGCAGTTGCCGCGCAGCAGCAGGTGGGACTGGCGCCGCCGCGTGTCGATGGAGAGCACGCCCGAGGCACTGGCGCAGACGAGCGCCCCGCTGGACAGCCGGCGGATGTCGCTGACGACCAAGGGGCGGAAGGCGCCCTCGCCCGACTGTATCTCCCAGGAGGCGTGGAGCGCCTGCATCGTGTCGTTGGGGGAGAGGAGGAAGAGACCGTTGCTGGTGGCGACGTAGAGGCCCGAGGGGTCTTGGTGGAGGTCATAGACGGAGTAGTGGGTGCCACGGCCGGAGCGGGGAAGGGCATACTGGCGGAGCAGGACGAGCGAGTCGCTCTGCAGTTGGCAGCGGACGACGCCCATGTTGCGCGTGCCCACCCAGAAGGTCGTGCCGTCGTGGGGCTGGGCGGCGGAGTCGGCAGGCTGGTCGCGCAAGACCTTGTAGATGCGGTCGAAGGCGGTGAGCCAGCGGCGCGTTGTCCCCTGGTCGGCATCGTAGGCATAGACCACGCCGTCCTCCGTGCCGATATAGAAAAGGTCGGGCAGCGTCGCGTCGGGGGAGATGGAGGCCAGCGTCTCGTCGAAGAACAGCTCGTTGGCGTTGAGGGCCGACGGATCCTGGCGGTGGCAGGCCACGATCGTGACCAGGAGGAGGGGGAGACACAGGGCGCGCAGCAGGGCGCGGCGGTGGATGCTTCTACTCATAGGTGTGGTGGTTAAAATCAAATCAATGGTGGTGGTGGCTACATCATCATCCCTGGGGCGGTGGCTACTCCTCGCCGTTGGCCTCCAGGAGGCCCTTGACGTTTTGCTCCTCGCCTACGATCCACAGCACGTCGCCCAGGGCGAAGCGGTAGTTGGGCGTGATGATGGTGAGGTTTTTCTCGCCCTCGTCGAGTCCCACCACCATGCAGTTGTACCGGTCCCTGATGCCGCTTTCTCGCAGCGTCTGGTCGAGGAAGGGGCTCTTCTGGCCGACGATGATCTGCTGGAGGCGCATCTCCCGCTTCTCTATCTCGGCGTCCTCGTCGTGGACCTCCGTCCGCATGGCTTGGGCGAAGCGCGTGAGCTGGTCGTCGTCGCCTATCACCTGGAGCTGGTCGCCGGGGAAGAGGGCCACCTCGCCATTGGGGATGTTGATGCGCTGGCGGCCGCGGAGGATGCTGCTCACGTTGACGCCGAAATGCTTGCGGAAGTCGAGCTCCGCCAGTTGCTTGCCGGCCCAAAGCGAGTCTTCGGGCACCTCGCAGAGACTCATGTGGATCTCGCGGTCGAGCAGTCGGCCCTCGTAGAGCGGCCGTTTGCGCCCGAGGGCCTCGGCCTGGATCTCGCGGCTCCGGAGGTTTTGGACGAAGAGACGCTCGAGGCGGATGCTCCGTTTCTTCAGACTGCGCGAGAGCACCATCAGCACGATCGTGCCGAAGGCGATGGTGATGAGCAGCGCGTCGGCGAAGCGCGTCAGGTAGTTGGCGATATAGAATATGTAGGCGGCGGCGATGGCCAGTCGGACCAGGACGGTGAAGACGAGTGGGGGGCGGTTGGTGCGCCGCTCCGTCCAGAGCGTCTTGAACTCCTCGGAGTGGTTCTTCTTCATCATGAAGGCGCGCAGGAAGGGGGCGATCATCAGCACGGTGGCGATGCCACAGACGGCGTTGCCGGCCCAGTGAGACCCCGTCAGCTCGGTGGAGAGTTCGCGGCAGAAGGGCAGGGCGAAGGAGAACATCAGCGCGACGACGGCGATGGAGAGGATGCCGTAGATCAGCGTGTTGACCACCATGGCGCGCAGGAGGCGCTTCCAGAGATGGCCGGAGGAGGGAGTGGCGGGGGCGCCCGTGCCGATGTGCTCCAGGCGGCGGCTCCACTGGCGCGGCAGGTGGCGTGTGAGAAGGTTGTAGCACGGCTCCGCAGCACGGATCATGTAAGGTGTGAGGAATGTTGTGATGACGGAGACCGCGACTACAACCGGATAGAGGAAGTCGCCGATGACCCCCAGGGAGAGGCCCAGCGACGCTATGATAAAGGCAAACTCGCCCACCTGGGCCATGGAGAAACCACAGCGCATGGCGTTTTTCAGGCTTTGGCCGCCCAAGAGGTAGCCCATCGTGCCGAAGAGGGCCTGACCGGCGAGGATGGTGAGGACGAGGCAGAGGATGGGGAGGGCGTAATCGACGATGATCAGCGGATCGACGAGCATGCCGACGGAGACGAAGAAGATGGCGCCGAAGAGATTTTTGACCGGTTCGACGAGGCGGATGATCTTGTCGGCCTCGACGGTCTCGGCAAGGATGCTGCCCATCACAAAGGCTCCGAAGGCGCTGCTGAAGCCCACCTTGGTGGAGATGACGGCCATGAGGCAGCAGAGGCCGAGGGCAACGATCAGGAGGGTCTCGGCGTTCATGAGCTTGCGCACCTTGCGCAGCAGCAGGGGGATGAGGAAGATGCCGATGACGAACCACAGGACGAGGAAGAAGCCTATCTTGAAGACGCTGCCGAGCAACTGGCCGCCGTCGGGCGAGGAACCGTTGGCGATGGCGGAGAGCATGACCATCATCACGATGGCGAGGATGTCCTCGAGGATGCAGACGCTCATGACGGTGGCCACGAAGCCCTGCTGCAGCAGCCCCATGTCGGAGAGGGCCTTGTAGATGATGGTGGTGGAGGACATGGCGAGCATGCCGCCCAGGAAGATGCAGTCCATGTGGCCCCAGCCGAAGCCCTTGCCCACGGTGATGCCGAGCAGGATCATGCTGAAGACGATGGTGCAGGCAGCGATGACGGGACTGGTGCCCATCTTGAGGATCTTCTTGACGGAGAAGTCGAGGCCCAGGGAGAACAGGAGAAACATCACGCCGATCTCGGCCCACATCTCGACGTCGCCCTTATCGACGACGCTCATCGTGTAGGGCATGTGGGGAGAGACCAGGAATCCGGCTACGATATAGCCCAGCACAAGCGGCTGGCGGAGCTTCTTGAACAACAGGGTGACGGCTCCGGCCACGACCAGGATCAGGGCCAGGTCGCTCACGAGATGGGGAAGGGAATTGATAGGCGCCTCGCTTTCTTTTCTTAGGTTGGTATGTTGTGTCGGAGGGACGGCCCAAGGAGGGGGCGGGGTGGAGAGAAAAAAAATAGTTCTCGTGATGGTCAGCAGTGGGGTTCGCCTCCGGCAAAAATAGCGTGATGATACACAGACCGTGATGATGCACAGACAGGGGGGTGGGGATAAGGATGCTTTGCGGCGAGACGCGTCGCCACGCCACAAAGCATCCTCAGAGAAGAGAGGGAGCGGACTAGTCGTTGTAGCCGGCTGCCAGCTCGCTGATCTTGATGACCACCTGCATGGCCTTCTCCATCACCTGGATGGAGACAAACTCATAGGGGCCGTGGAAGTTGACGCCGCCAGCGAAGATGTTGGGGCAGGGAAGGCCGCGGTAGCTGAGCTGAGCGCCGTCCGTGCCGCCACGGATCGGCTCTACCTTCGGCTTCACCCCCGTCTCCTCCATGGCCTTGAGCACGAAGTCGATGACGTGCATATTGGGCTCGATCTTCTCCTTCATGTTGTAGTACTGGTCGGTGAGGGTGATCTCGAAGACGCCCTCGCCGTACTTCTCGTTCATCTTGGCCACGCAGTCGGCGAGGAACTTCTTGCGCTGCTCAAACTTCTGACGGTCGTGGTCGCGGATGATGTAGGAGAGCTTGCCCTCCTCGCAATGGCCCTCGATGGACAGGAGGTGGTAGAAGCCCTCGTAGCCCTCGGTGGTCTCGGGGATGTCGGTGGTGGGGATCAGGGCATTGAACTCGGCGGCCAGGCGGGCAGCGTTGATCATCTTGCCCTTGGCGTAGCCCGTATGGACGCTCACGCCGTGGATGATGATCTTGGCAGCGGCGGCGTTGAAGCACTCATACTCCAGTTCGCCGATGTCGCCACCGTCCATCGTGTAGGCCCACTCGCAGCCAAACTTCTCCACGTCGAAGTGGTGGGCGCCCTTGCCGATCTCCTCGTCGGGGTTGAAGCCCACGCGGATCTTGCCGTGCTTCACCTCGGGATGGTCGCGCAGCCAGCACATGGCCTGGACGATCTCGGCGATGCCGGCCTTGTCGTCGGCGCCCAGCAGCGTGGTGCCGTCGGTGACGATGAGGTCCTCACCCTTGTGGGCGAGCAGCTCGGGGAACATCTTCGGCGAGGAGACGATGCCCGGAGAAAGCTCGATGTCGCCGCCGTCGTAGCTCTTGACGATACGGGCCTTGATGTTGGCGCCACTGGCGTCGAGGGCGGTATCGTAGTGGGCGATGAAGCCGATGGTGGGCACGGACTTGTCGGTGTTGGCGGGAAGGGTGGCGTAGATGTAGCCTTTCTCGTCCATCTCGACTTCCTTCAGGCCCTCCTTCTCCAGCTCCTCCTTGAGGTAGCGGGCGAAGATGAGCTGCTTCGGGTTGCTGGGTACGGTCTCGGACTCATCGACCGACTGGGTGTCAAACTTGGTGTAGTTGATAAATCGTTCTGCTATTTCCATAAGTTCTGGATGATTTTGGTATTCTTTTTTGCAAAGATACGGTTTTTCTATGATATGGCAAGGGAGTGGGCGTGGAAATTTCTAAAAAACAATGGAGAGCGCGCATGAAAACAAAGGATAGGACGTGTAAAACAATGGAGAGGGCAGGGACGGTAGGGGCAAAACCAATAAGCCCCCTGCCTTGGAAGACAGGGGGATATGATAGCTTATGATAAGATCTCTTACTGTGCGGCCTTCTCGCCCTGGACGGGAGCACCCTGGGCAGGAGCGCCCTGAGCTGCACCCTGTGCGCCACCCTTCTGTGCGGGAGCAGCCTGCTTCTGCTGGCTGGCACCGAAGTTGGGCAGGTTGTTGGGGTTGGAAGAGCTGCTCTCGGCTGCACGCTCGATCACGCTCTGATCGGTGTTGGCAGAAGGAGCTACGTAGGCGCAGACAACGCTGAACACGACCATGGCAATAGCCAGTCCCCATGTGGCCTTTTCGATGAAGTCCGTCGTCTTGCGCACGCCGAGCACGCTGTTGGACGAGGAGAAGTTAGACGCCAAGCCACCACCCTTTGACTCTTGAATCATAACGATTCCGATCATCAGGAGTGCGGCGATCACGATAAGAATCACAAATAATGTGTAAAGTCCCATTTTTTATCTTTTTGTCTTTTATTTTTATTGTTCGTTCAAAATCAATTTCTGTAGAAACCGAATTTGGTCTGCAAAGTAACGATTTTTTTTTGGATATTCCAAATATAATCGCTGAATAATTTCCAGCGCCTTGGAATATCTGCCCTGCTTGATGTAGATACGCGCCAAAGTTTCGGTGAAATAGCTTGATCCTTCGTCCTCCATGGTTTCTTCCTCGGGCTCGTACTCGGTTTCATCTTGTAGAGAAATTTTACCTTTCTCCTTGTTGATGAAGTCGTCGATGAGTTCCTGGCCCTTGAGTTGGGGGGTCTCCTGGGGGGCTTCGTCTCCGGCCTCCATGAGGTAGGCCACGTAGTCGATGGTGGCGTCGGCGGGGGTCGGCTTGCGCTTGACGACGGGCTGGTCCTGCGGCTTCGGCTGCGTCTCCTCGCCCTCCTCTCCGGGGAGCTGGTCGAGGAAACTGTCGATGAGCGCGGCGGTGCGGTCGCCCTCGGGGGCGTTCTGCGCGTCAGCTTTCTGCTTGGCGGCTTCGTGTTTGGCGGCTTCGTGCTCGGCGGCCTGATCGTCCCGCAACTGGTAGTGGGGACCTTCTGTCAGGTCGAAAAGGCGCTGGCGCTCGGTGATATAGACGGCGGCCCTACGCAGCTCCTCGTCGAAGGTGGGATCGTGGAGCAGGTAGAGGTTCTTGAGCAGCAATAGCCGTGCGGGCTGGTAGTAAGGATAGCGTGCGAGCAGACTGCGCAGCTCGTAGAGGGTGTCCTTGCCCAGCCGTTCGGGGTGGCGCGTGAGGGTGGCTATGTTTATACTCATGATGTGGTGCTGATTGGAGGAATCCGTAAATAGTGGTGGCTGCCGTACATGGGTGGCGTGGGAAGCAGGGCTACCAGTTGGCCACGGTGGCTTTGAATATCTGGTCGGTCAGATCCTTGACCATCTGCTCCACCAGCTCTTGCTGCACGTCGTTGAGGTTGCGCGTGGTGGGGTAGGAGGAGGTGGCCGTAAACTGGCGCTCGAAGTCCTCGGCATGGTTCACGTTGTTGGTAAACCGCACGTTGACCGTGATGGAGAGTTCGGTCTGGGCAGCGTAGCCCTCGCTCGACACCGACTTGTTGCGCTGCTGATACTGCGTGATCTCGCCCTCGATCTGGAGGTCGCCGTCGCGACGGACCTGCTGCAACTTCGTGTGGTTGGCAAACTGGTCCTTGAGCGCATTGTTGAACATGGGGCCCATCGGTCCCCACACATAGGCGGAGCGGATGGGGAAATCGGCTATCTGGATGGTCTTGGTCTTGGTGTAGTCGATGCTGGCGCCGTTGAAGGTGTACTTCGGAACGCAGGATGTCGCCAAGGCCAGCAGCATCCATACCACCACGGCCGACACGCAGAGGTGGGCGGCGAGGCGTGGGGTCCTTTGATTCTTATCGCTTCTCATGCTTTATTTTTCTTCAAGTCCGTACTTCCTTGATATTTTTATTTGTCTTCGAGTCCGTACACTTGGACGTTTTTATTTGTCTTCGAGTCCGTACTCCCTTGACGTTTTATTTGTCTTCAAGTCCGTACGCATAGACGTTTTTATTTGTCTTCGAGTCCGTACTCCTTGATGCGGCGGTAGAGGGTGCGGTCGCTGATGCCGAGTTCCTGGGCCGCTTTCTTGCGGTTGCCGTTGTTGCGCTCCAGCGCCCTGACCACCATCTGTCGCTGGTTGTCGTTGAGGTTGAGGCTTTCCTCCTCCTTCTGCGGGCGGGTCTCCTGTATCTCCTCGGCCACGGCGTCCTCCACCTCCTTGTCGTCAGGGCGGAAGGCATCCTGGGTCGTGGCAGGAAGCGTCTGAGCGCCCTCCGTGGCCAGGTGGCGGTAGTGGGCCGTCTCTTCGAGCTCGCGGTAGGTCTCCAGTTGCTTGCGCACGTTGTTGAGGTCGCGGCGCAGGTCGCTGACGTTGCCACGGAGCTCGTAGAGGATCTTGTAGAGGATCTCGCGCTCGCTCTCGTAGCTATGCGATCCTTGCCCCTTATCGACGAGGGCCAGTTCGGTGCTCTCCGTGTCCTGGGGGATGAAGCGTAGGATCTCCTCCCGGTCGATCACTCTCTTCTCGGCAATGACCGACATCTGTTCGGTGATGTTCTTCAGTTGGCGCACGTTGCCGGGCCATTTGTACTTGAGCATCACCTGCTTGGCCTCGTCGTCGAGCGTGATCTTCGGCAACTTGTATTTCTCGGCCATCTGCATGGCGAAGAGGCGGAAGAGCAGCAGGATATCGTTGCCACGCTCGCGGAGGGGCGGCATGTTGATGGGAATCGTGTTGAGACGGTAGTAGAGGTCCTCGCGAAACTTCCCCTCGCTGATGGCCTTGCGCATGTTGACGTTGGTGGCAGCGACGATGCGGACGTTGGTCTTTCGGATCTCCTGTCCTCCGACGCGGATGTATTCGCCCGTCTCCAGGACGCGGAGCAGGCGGGCCTGGGTGGCCATGGGCAGTTCGCCGACCTCGTCGAGGAAGAGCGTGCCCTTGTTGGCAATGCCAAAATAGCCCTCGCTTTCGCCGATGGCGCCCGTGTAGGATCCCTTCTCGTGGCCGAAGAGTTCGCTGTCTATCGTTCCCTCGGGAATCGAACCACAGTTGATGGCGAAGTATTTCTCCCGCTTGCGGGGCGAGTTGTCGTGGATGACGCGCGGGATGATCTCTTTGCCCACACCGCTCTCGCCGATGATCAGCACCGAGAGGTCGGTGGGGGCCACTTGCAGGGCCACGTCGAGGGCACGGTTGAGCGCGTCGCAGTTGCCCACGACGTTGTATCTTTGCTTGATGATTTGCAGTTTACTCGTATCCATTTCTTACCATAGTTGGGGTTAAAATAAAGCCGGCAGGCTTGTCGCCCGATTTTTTCTCCCGTTTTTGCTTCTACTCCTTCTTCTCCCTTTTCTCCTTTTGCGTCTCCTTCTCCCTTGTCTTCTTCTGCTTCTCCCTTTCTCCTTGTTGCTTCTCCTCCTTTGCCTTTGCCTTACTTTTCCTTGTCTCCTTCTCCCGTTTTCTCCTTATATAATATATAGGCAGAGTGGGGAGAAGTCAGGTCGCCAGGGTCGCCAGTTTGGAGTCTTGTGGTGCTATGAGCCGCAGTTTGGAGTCTTGTGGGTCGCTATGGGCAAGGCGGCTTCTCCGTTGGCTTTTCTCGCAGGCTGGTGCGGTCGAGCTTGATGAGCAGAAGGCCGATGGCCGTCCAGATCAGTTCGCGGATGCGTACCAGCAGGGCGACAAAGATGCCCGCCGTGGCAGTCAGCCCCAGTCCTGAGACCGACATCAGAAAGCCTCCCTCGCGTCCGCCGAGCTGCAGCGGCATGAAGAAGAGCATGTTGGCGAAGAGCGTCGTGAAGGCGATGATGAGGATGCAGTCGATGTAGTTGACGCTCGGGTAGAGCACGAGCAGGATGAACATCACCTCCAGGGCCGAGCAGACGCGGCAGGCCAGTTCCAGGAGCACGACCGTGAGAAACGTGCGCGGATTTTGGTTGTGGAGGGCTGCCACCTGGCGGTCGATGTTGTCGAGTTGTTCGCGATGGCCCTCGATAAACCGCCGTGCCCAGTGCTTGATGCCGGGAATGTGGCCGAGGAGTTTCATGCCCCTCACGGCAAGTCCGCGTCGGTAGCCGACAAGGAAAAACCAGATGCAGAGGGCGCAAAAGCCGCCTGTCAGTGAGAGCATGATGGCCATGAAGGTGTTCAGCTCTTGCGTAAAGACATAGAGCACGATACTCAGCACCCAAAACCAGAAGTGGCTGAAGATGTGGGTCATCACGTAGAGCAGTACCGAGGCCGTGGCGCGCTCCGTGCCGATCTTGGGCTTGAGGACCATGATGCGGTAGGGCTCGCCGCCCATCAAGCCTCCTGGCGTGGCGTAGTTGAGGGCAAAGCCTGAGACGGTGATCTTGTAGAGCCACCAGAAGCCCACGTGCGCTCCGGACGCCTCTTGCGTCCCTCGATTCTCTTGATACCCTTGAATCTCTCGAGTTTCTTGATTCTCTCGTTTCTCTTGAGTCTCTTGATTCTCTTGAGCTTCTCGATGCTCTCGATTCTCTTGCGCCTCGCTCGCTGCGCCTCGTCGCTCTCCGCTGCGGATGATGGTGTACCAGGCAGCCGTATTGAAAAGGTAGAGAAAGGCCCAAAGGACCACGACGGCGAAGAACCAGTAGCCTGCGCGTTGCAGGCCCTGCCACACTTCGGCAAAGTGGAGCTGGCTTACCATGACGGCAAGGACCACCAGGCCAAAGATGAAGAAGATGTTCTGGTACTTCTTTTTCATGTCTCAACGAGATCGTTTACTCTGCCTTGGGTTCGCGCTTTTTGGGAATGGCGAAGCGTACCTTCTCGCTCTCGTCTTTCTTCTCCTTGTAGAGTTTGGGGAGCGGATGGGCACCCGCCTGGTCGTAGGCGGCGCGGTTGCGGAAAATGTCGATGGCCGTGAAGATGGCTTGGCGCAGCGGCTGCGGGTCGGCCACGCCCTTTCCGCCCAGCGGGAGCGTGTTGGCCAGGTCGGGGCAGGTGCGGACCAGCGGCAGGCCGACGGTGTAGTGGACGCCAGGACCATCGCACAGCGCGTGGAAGGGTATCGTGCCCTGCTCGTAGTACATCGCGACGATAGCGTCGAAATGGGTGTAGTCGTTGCCGGCGAAGAGGGCGTCGGCGGCGTAGGGGCCAAAGGCCTGGATGCCCTCGGTGGTCAGCGTCTCGATGGCGGGGCGGATAATCTCCTGCTCCTCGGTGCCGAGCAGTCCGTTGTCGCCAGCCTTCGGATTGATGGAGAGGAGGGCGATGCGGGGATTGGAGAGGCGGAAGTCGCGACGCAGGCTCTGGGCGAGTTTGCGGCAGG
>OIRQ01000266.1_pt1 | contig 13164 bp, 10 predicted proteins | sample 1586271 | NCBI WGS metagenome assembly OIRQ01 (sample SAMN02674970, study PRJEB24791) | human gut metagenome, SKBSTL043 | isolation source: stool | host: Homo sapiens | place: USA | reverse complement strand
GACAGAAGGTAATGGGGAGTTTGTTCTTAATAAATGTTTCACACTACAGGTTACTTGCCCAGACATACTGATATCATGTCGGTTATGAGTGACGAGGTCATGAACTTGGACGATGCAGCTCATGAGGCGTTTCCTCTTGTGGCAATAGTAATCATCAATCATAATTACTCCGAATTCGTTGGTCAGGCGATTGAGAGTGCACTTGCTCAGACATACCCGCGCACTGAGATCTATGTCATAGATGATGGTTCTACGGATAATTCCGTTGAGGTGATTTCGTCTTATGATGAGCAGGTACATGTCTGTGTTCAACAGAATCAAGGCGTTGTAAAAACACGTAATAAGGCAATTTCCCTTGCAAAAGACGCTGATTATCTTGTACAGCTTGATGCAGATGACTATTTAGACGAACATTTTGTCGAAAACATGGTTTCATGTGCACTGAAAGAAAGTGCAGATTTAGTATATTGTCAAGTGCACTATTTTGGAAGAGTTGAGTTCGATTCGAAGTATCCGGAATACAATCTGGAAAAGCTGAAGCATGAGAACTACATGGGTGCCTATTCCCTCTTGCGGATGGCGTTCATTATTGAACATGATCTTGAGTATGACGAGTACCTTGGCTGTCTAGGGTACGAAGATTGGGATTTTGCACTTGGAGCTTGCCTTTCTGGCGCTGTAGCGGCAAGGGTTGATGAGTCGCTTTATTTTTACCGTAAGCATACGGGAACAGCGTCGAGGAATGATGCACAGGAAAATGACCTTTCCAAAATACTGTTAGTAAGGCATCATATCTGGCAAAAGTATAACCATATTTATCCGTCTGAGTTCTGCTACTTTAGTGCTGAGATCGACATTCTGTATGAAATGATTTCGCAGTTAGAAGCATATGAGGTTGATAAAGGCAAATATGCTGAAGTCAGAGGGCAGCTGGAGCAAATGCAAAACTCAAAACGCTGGAGATACTCGTCGAGGGTCTTGGACTGGATGCATAAATTTCGGTCTATATTTAGGCGGAAGAATTGAAGATTTTAGAAATAGGAGTTTGTGATTGTGACGAACTTGGTAGCTTCCTTTGTTGCTTATGCTAGAGACAAAGGAATTATATATACATTGAAGCGGTCCATGAAAGTATGCATGAGGCGGATTCGAAAAAGACTGGTCTCTAAGGATGTTGTAGGAAAACGCCCTATTGATGTTATGACATCCGTGGAGGATGTCGTCAAAGCCGACTTTGTCACTGAGCCGTATGTTGCACCTAAGAAAATTAATAAGACGAAGTTGAATATTGGATGGGTTCTTTCCCCTATTAGTATCGGTAGTGGCGGTCAGCACACAATCGCTCGTTTTGCGGAATCTTTGCAAGAGCGTGGGCACAATGTCACTTTTTTCATCTACGAGAGCATCTCACAGCAGCCAGCTGATTATTCTCACCAGTTGTTGAAAGAGCATTTTGATATTGATGTTCGTTGTCTGCCTATGAGTCAGGCTGAAAAAGAAGACATCGATGTCCTGTTCGCGACGGGATGGGAAACCGCTTATCCTGTTTTCAATATGAAGAATCCTGCCCATAAAATGTATTTCGTTCAGGATTTCGAGCCGCTCTTTTACGGAATGGGCTCTAAAGCGGTGTTAGCTGAGAACACTTATCGTTTTGGTTTTTACGGTATTACAGCTGGGCGTTGGCTGACGAAAAAGGTCGGAGGATACGGCATGAAAGCTGATTTCTTTGACTTTGGCGCAGATCTAGATATTTATCGTCCTACTGGAAAAACTTCAAAAAAGAAGCAGATTTGTTTCTATGCAAGACCTGTGACTGAGAGACGCGCCTTTGAAATTGGCGTCTTGACTTTGGCGAAGTTCCACCAAATACATCCTGACTACAATATCGTTTTCTTTGGTTGGGATGTATCTGATTATGACATTCCATTCCCGTACGAAAATCGAGGAATCGTCAGTCCTGTGGAGCTTTCTTCGATTTACCATGACTCTCAGGCATGTTTGGTGCTTTCTTTAACGAACGCATCGCTTCTTCCTCTTGAACTGCTTGCTGCAGGATGTGTTCCTGTAATGAACGATGGAGAGAACAATCGTTTGGTAATTGGTGAGAATTCAGATATTGTCTACACTCTGGACTCGCCAATCGAATTGGCCAAAGGATTGGATGAAGTTGTCTCTGATCCTGACATCGAAGCAAGATGCCAGCGCATTTCCAAGGGGGCAGAGAGTGCATCATGGGACACGTCATATGAGAAGTTCGAGAAAATTATCATGCGAGAGGTGACTACTGCCAGCCATGAGCGAGATTAAAGCCACTGTTTTCATTCCTACTTATTATGGTGAAGACAATCTTGATGAGCTTTTTGGAAGCCTAATTAAGCAAAAGACAAATTTCGAATACGAGATTCTTGTCATTGATACGAGCTCAAAAGATCGTACTCCTGAAATAATTAAAGCCTGGTTGCCCAAGTTTAAGCATTTTCGGTATGAAACCATTGCAAAGCCTGATTTCTCACACGGAAGGGTACGTCAGCAGGCGGCTCAAATGGCTCAGGGCGAGTATGTTGTGTATCTGACTCAAGATGCAACGCCTGCTCATGATCGGTGGCTGTACGAGATTATTCAGCCGATGGAACGGTTCCCGATGGTTGCCGGTGTCATGGGCAAGCAAGATCCTCGTCCCAATGCTCTTCCCCTGCTGAAAGAGGAGATAATACGGACCTTTAAGCAGTTTGGTCCAGACTTCGGAACGACGCTTTTCTATGAGGATGACTTTATCGACTCTCAACAAATTTTTGATCTAGTTACATTCTATTCAGACGTTAATTCGGCGGCTCGTAAGTCTGTGCTCCTTGGAGACGTTCCATACCAGGACGTGCCGTATGCTGAAGATCAGAAGTTTGGCGAGGATCTCGTCAAGCACGGTTATGTTAAAGCTTATGCGCCAAGAGCTAATGTGTGGCATACTAATGAGATCAAATTACGTGATTACAAGAAACGTATGTTTGATGAGATTGTCGGCGTACGACGTGTCGGCAAAACAATGGATCCAATTTCCATGCCATTCGTTATCAAGCAGATGGTTCGTGCCTATACGTTAGGTTCAAAGTTCATCCTGCAAGATCATCAATATTCATGGAAACGCAAATTGTATTGGCTGGTAGTCAATCCACTTTTTGTCGCTGAGAAATGGAAAGGCGTGCGAGCAGCTATTGCTGTTGATTTAAACGATCAAGCGACAATCGATGCAAATTCTTTGGAAAAGCAGCAAGAGAAATAGTAAACGTGCGGCACTAAGTTGCCGCACGTTTACTATTTCATATTCTTAATTTTCGCATCGTATATTCTTTTTTCTATCAGTCTCATCCGCTTAAGCGAATTGCAAATCATTCTATCTTTAAGAGAAAGAGACTTGATTAGATTTGAAACTTGCAATTGGTCAATTCTAAACTGTTGCTTTTCAGTAGAACTCTTCGCAGCCTTTCCCTCATCTTTAAGATTGCCCGTAAGAGTGTAGTAGCTTCGCGCTGGTATAACACCATTCTCTTGACACAGAATGAAGTTTTTCTTAGCTGCGACGATGTGATCATGATAGAACGAGGCACTACGCATCTTATGTGTAACAGAGTCAGGCCTCTGCAACCAGTAGTACAGGGTTGCATCAACGTCAACTACCGTTTCCATCCGAAGATATAACTCTCCGGCTATTGCAGTGTCCTGAGCGTAGATACCCTCGGGAAACCGAACTTCATCCCATACTTTTCGTGCATACAAACGGCACCAATTCGCCTCATTAAAATAACGAGCTTCAGTGTTTTTGCCAGCCATCTTTCCTAGAACGCGAAATAGCTTGCTGAAAACAGTTTGATATGACTGCAGAGGATTGTTAAAAGATGTTGTTTTGCCTGTAAGAGCTGTGCCATTTGAAGCTTTCGTTTTGATTTCTTGGATCTGCGAAATGCCAAACTGTTGCCAACGGGCTTTGCTCATATCAGCATGATTGGAGACTAACGCATGAAATAAAATTTCAATATTGTCTCGTGCCATTATGTCGTCATTATCAATAAAAGCGATGTAATCACCTTTCGCCAAATCCAGTCCAGCATTCTGAGCTTTGGCAATACCTCCATTTTCTTGGTGTCTTACAATAATTCTGTTGTCGGTAGAAGCATATAAATCACAAATTTGCGGCGAAGAATCAGTGGAACCATCGTCGATAAGAATAATCTGGAGATTGCTCCAAGACTGGTTTTTGACTGAGTCGAGACAAAATGGCAGATATTGTTCTGCATTATAAACGGGGATAATGATTGAAACGAGTGGCGTCTTATCCATTGTTTCCTTCTATCGTGTTGTCTTCGGACTCAAAGCTTTCTTCAGTCTACACTCATGAAGTCGCTTTCTTTTAGATAGTTCTTTCCGGAGGTCTGATCGTACTGTACAAGCTTGTAGTCTGCTAGTAGTTGCTTTTGCGTCTTGCTCATGCTGGCAGAATCAATCACTGTGCCGTCGGATTGAAGATAAGTTGCTGTTCCGAGCCCGATTCCGCCCCTATTCGAGATGACACGGCTAATCGCAGGTATTTCCTTGTGGAGTTTAGTTAGCAAAGCTAGGTATGGCGAAATTTTTGCATTCATATGCTCAGCTGCGGATGACATGAAATAATTAGATGAAGAAAAAGCTGCTTCAGAGTCGTCAAGCTTAACATTTGCAGATGGTGACGCATCGTTTGACCAAATGAAATAATCGGTTTCATGAAGTAGGAACGAATCGTCCGGATTTTGTTCTTCTTTTAAATAGATGCCTGGAAGATGATCTCCATAGAAAATGACTGTAATAGGCTTGTTGATCTGGTTCAACTGGCTGAGGAAGTCAAGTGTTGCTTGATCCGTGTATTTCAGGCCCGTAGAAAAAACGTTAATCGCACTATGCTCATCGTCAGGTGTGTCATCGGTAACAGAAGATTGGAGGACGTCTTCCGCTTCATAGTAGTTGCTGTAAGGCATGTGGTTTTGCATAGTGACGACTTGCAGAAATTCTGGATTCTTTTGATTCTTGATCAAATCCAAAACATCTTGATAGGTGGAGGAATCACTCACATATGGTGATTCTCCTATTTTTTCGGTATGCTCGACAGGGGTTGCGCTGTCGAGAGAATAAAGGTGCGAGAAACCAAACTTTTTATAATTTGTGTTTCTTAGATACATGCTTTGATAGTAAGGGTGCACTGCCTCGGAACCGGATTCTCCATATTTCTGTGTCCAGATCTGATTAAACGAATATGGGTTAGATTGAGTCGGTACGAGTTGCTGATAAGGAACAATCATTGAATCGCTAAAACTCGCCAAAGAAAGACCTGTGAGAGCTTGGTATTCAATGTTGGCGGTTCCACCTCCATAACCAGGCGAAAGCATGGTGCCGGATGTAGTGGTTCCCATGATATTTCGAATATTCGGAATGGGATCTTCATCAAAAGTAATATCAGGGAGTCTGGTGGGGTCGGCAAATGTTTCTGACAGTATCATGATGACAGTGCTGTCGGTCAATTGCTGCGTTCGGGACTTATTTATGGAATTTGCAAGCTTTGAATATTTCTTTGAAATTGCCTGCATCTTCTGTTTTGAATAACATTCAGGTTTATCCATCGTGGGAGCCTTTGTCAGGCTTAAGAAGGTCGTCGCAGGACCGTTATTCCGGGCATCTTCTGCTGCGTCGAAAAGTGTGGGCGTATAACCTTGTTTGGCTGCCCACATATTTGACCATGACCCACCAGTTCCTAAGTTTGTTGCATAGGATGCCAGGATGACTACACTAACCACGGCGGCGAGGGCTCGGCTGAATGTGCCGACGGTGTTTTTCGCACTGGCGAATGGTTTGCGCCATGAACAGTAGATAAAGCATTTACGTCTATCGAGTAGGAAGAGCAACAAACAGATAGCAATTATCCAAATGACGACTGTGACGGCATTTTCGACGAATTGCTGTGAATTGTCAGGAATAAATGAAGCAATATTGCCGGCGTCTCCTCCAGATATAAAAGTAAAATCCGCTGGAATGATTGGTTCATTACGTAATTGTATTTTTATGCTGTTTGCTACGCCAAAAGCTGTTATAGCTGTTCCGAAAAGAAGTGTCGCAATCCAGAATCTGTTGGTGACAAAAATGAGTGCGAGATAAATAAGACCGAGCCCGACAAAATTAACCAAAAAGAGAGATTTCTGCTCAAGCCACATTTGACTGACGAATTTGGTGACTTGCCCTGCGACGCTGTTCAGGATTTTAGTTGTCTGATCAACTTCGTCGCTTTTATCGTATGTTGGTTCGGTATACATGCCCCACTGAAGAAAGATGACTTCGGCGGAAGTCAATAGGGTGAACACGATGGCGTAGAACGCATAGGAGAACCTCATGCGCTTCTTCCACAGGGCATGCGTTCTTTGGAAGAACTTGATGATGAGTTGAATAGCTTTGAAATTGGTGAAAGTTTGCCATGCGGTCTTTACCGCTGTGGCGGCGGTATGGATGGCGTGGCCGGTGGTTTTGGCAGCTTTTGCAACTGCATGCCCTGCGGTGGAGAGTGCTTTTGCCGTAGTGTGTACGGATTGTTTGCAGACCTCGATAGCCTGCATCAGAGGATGCTCGTTAGCTTGCGTGAGTTGAATTTCAGTAGACGGGGGAACTGAATGGGTACTGTTGTTCGCAGCTTCGTTAATGGCTTCGTCAATGGACTTGTCGTCAGTCGTTTTTGGCAGATGGGGCGCATCGATTTTGGGAATGAAAACGCTTGCGTTATCGGAGATGGCGTGAATTGCTGATTTTTGCGTATACAGCTTTGAACCATGGTGACCTGAAAGGGCGGATGGGGCGCAAGTGTTGCTGTCTTCGTCATTCGCAAGAGGGCGATACTCTCCGCCCGTAATCGGCTGCTTAGTAAGTTTTACGTATGAAGGTGCACAAGCGTGACGGTCGGGCGAGAAAATAGGCATCGTCGCATCCTTCAAAAAGATAGTCCCCTTATAATTGGAGGCTCTGTACAATTAAACCGGGTACATTTTAGTGTTCAGCTGTGGACGAACGGGTATCTCGTAGATGTCTGAAAGGTAGCTGGAAGGTTAACTGTGCTACGTGGGGTATCTGCCTACAACGTAAGTGGGAAAGGGCAGCAAAATGTATGCGAAATCTGAAGGGTCGTAGCGCAGGAATTGGTTGATTTGCAGACTGGGGGAGAGGCTCGATATGTGGATCTTTTTACTCAATTTGCTGCGAGCGACAGTCGACAGACGGATTTGGTGTTCAAGGTGGACGACTATATGCGCGCGCAAGTGTTGGATGCCATCAGCTGATAATGCGCCGAAAGCGTGGCTTGTATGGGGCGACGAGAAGGCGGGCGGCGGATTCGGTGCGTGGCTTGGCGCAGTTAGACCGTTGACGTGAGATGTAACGTGGTTGCCATGACAGACCATGAACGCACTATTCCGACTTCTGGACATATTGCTGCTGAACATGCCGTTCCAACTTGTGCTCGTATGAAGACCATTGCTGTTCCGGATTTTGAAGTGTTGTTTGCTGACTATAAGGGTTCCAAGCCTCAGGAAGACGAATTTGTGAAGTGCGTCGGACGGGAACGCTTATGACAGTTCGCCATGGCGATGTGACGCAGTCTGACAACTGAGATTCGGTAAGCGTCGCTTTTGAAGATGTCACGCTGCAAGCGAGTCGGCTTCACTGGAGGCGGAAGCGGGACCTGACTCATACTTGGCCTAGAGCCCGAATCTTGCCATGTAATCCAGAAGTTCTCTTCTGCCAGGACCTAAATTTAGGGTGCTCGTTTGAGTTCAATGGGTCTCTGCTTGAAAAGCCAATGATTATGCGGTCTTTACACCAAATCAAGGGTTGCGAAAGGCGCTCTCATACACCAAATCAAGGGTAACTGAGGTGCCGTTCATACACCAAATCAAGGTTTGGAGTGCGAAAAACCTGCTGAATCTGTCATAGATATCGCATCCGCCACGGGGGAAGCCGTGCAACCATTGAACTTTTCGGCTTGCGCGGGTTACGTGAATTAGTGATTCGAGACATCGCCCACGAGCGCTCCATGATGCAACCCTGCCGGTACCCTGAAATGGTGAGTAGTGAGATTTTCAAGCCGCGCAACATCATCGTGACCGGCGGATGTGGGTTTATCGGAGCCAATTTCGTGCGCTACGTGGCACACAACCATCCTGACGTGCGCATAACCGTGCTCGACAAGCTGACGTATGCCGGAAATCCGCAGAATATCGCCGGTCTTCCGCGATCGCAAGTCGAACTCGTGCAAGGCGATATCTGCGATGCTGCACTACTGGAACGTATCGTGCCCGGGCATGACGCGATCGTGCATTTCGCGGCCGAATCGCATAACGACAACTCCATCGCCAATCCTGAACCCTTCATCACAACGAATGTGGAGGGTACGTTCCACCTGCTTGAGGCGGCGCGCAAGCATGACGTGCGATTCCATCACATCAGCACCGACGAAGTGTACGGCGACCTTGCGCTCGACGATCCATGCAAATTCACCGAAAGCACGCCATATAAGCCGTCAAGTCCGTACAGCGCGTCAAAAGCGGCATCCGACCAGCTGGTGCGTGCCTGGGTTCGCACGTACGGGCTTCGCGCCACGATTTCCAACTGTTCCAACAATTACGGGCCGTACCAGCATGTGGAAAAATTTATTCCGCGGCAGATCACTTCCATCATGGAGGGCGTGCGACCGAAACTTTATGGCACAGGCGAGAACGTGCGCGACTGGATCCATACGGAAGACCACTCTTCTGCGGTGTGGAAGATTCTTACACGCGGGCGGATCGGCGAAACATACCTGATCGGCGCGGATGGTGAAATGAGCAACATTGCCGTGATGCGTATGATCCTGCGGCTTATGGGATGTGCCGAAGATGCGTTCGACTGGGTGCGTGACCGCCCCGGACATGATCGGCGTTACGCGATTGACTCCAGCAAGCTGCGTACCGAACTTGGATGGAAGCCTGTGCGCACCGATTTCGAAGCCGGTTTGCAAGCGACCATCGCTTGGTATATCGCCAACCGCGCCTGGTGGGAGCCCGCCAAAGCCGCCACCGAAGCCCGCTACCGCGCCCAAGGCCAGTAAAGCGCGTCGGATGGGAACGTTTGTGACGGTGCGTCATGGTGGATGCGGCGCAGCCTGGCAATTGGGTTCGGTAAGTGGCTATTGGAAAATAACGTGCTGCAAGTAGCCGATTTCGTCAGGAAATGCCTCCGGTCGGACTGTCGAATCTGCCATATATAAGCCAGATACGGTGCGAAAGCGCTTGTACGGGGGTGAAGTCGTCCAAAACGTAACTTTGACCCCGTTAATAAGCTCTTTCGGGTTTTTGTGGAAGGGGTATCGATTTGCGGTATGGGCGGTTATCGGGTTGTGAAAACGTTGCGAAAGTCATCTTTAACGAGGTCAAAGTTGTTTGAAAACGCAACTTGGCCCCGTTGAACGCAGGGGCGGCGGAGCTAGGGGCGGCGCCCTGTCGGCTCGTCTGGCTCGAACGGCTTACTTGGCGGACTCGAGTTTGAGTTCCTGGCTGGCGATCACCGACTTGGCGGCCGCGTCGAGTTCGTTGGTGATGTTGCGCAGGTTGTCGGCGTACGTGCGAATATCGTCTGTCGCCTTGGTGAAGTCGCTGGCATTGCCGTTCGCGGGGCATGTTGGCGCGTTTTCCACGGCTTCGGCCAGCGTGATCGCATCCTTCAGGGTTTCCAGCGTGGTGCCGTCGGCCACGTCGTCCACGGTGAGTTTTGCCGCATCTTCGGCTTCTTTCTGAGCCTCTTCGAAGTTTTGCTGATGCGTGGCGAGCGCCTTCGCGTTCAACGTGCAGGTGTCGCTGGCGGCTTGCGTCATTTCGCGCTTATTGGCGACTGCGATGATGGCAACGGCTGCGAGCGCGATGGCAACCACTGCTATCACGGCGACGATGGCGATGGTCTTGCGCTGTTTCGCATTGTTTTTCTGTGCTGTTGGTTGCATTGGGGTTCCTCTCTTCTCTGTGGCTTTCGTATTAAGCAAAACGTTGCGAGTATACAAAAACATTTCTGAGAAACGATTTACCACTGGAAATAATGTGGATTATTTTGCTATGAAAGGAATTTGTTTGTGGATGGGGGTGCTGGGCGCGTCAGGAGTGCGTGGCATTTATGCTGGAAGGAGAAACGTTTTAAGGGGTTTGAATGGCGTATCGTGCGACGTTGAAGGATGTGGCCGCTGCTGCGGGGGTGTCTGTGACGACGGTTTCGCTGGTGTTGAATAATCGGCCGGCTCGCGTGTCTGATGAGAAGCGTAAGGCCATTGCCGACGCGGCGAAGAAGCTGAATTATGTGCCGAATCAGAGCGCGCGTAGCTTGGTGACCAAGCAGTCACAGCTGGTTGCGCTGATCGTGCCTGATATTGAGAACTTGTTTTTCGCGGCGCTTGCCAAGTGCGTGGAGGATGAGTGCGCCGCGCAGGGGTATTCGCTGATTGTGGCCAATTCCGATGATTCGCGTGCTGCGGAGCATGAGTTGTTGCAGCGTCTTCCTGCCCGTGGGGTGGATGGGGTGATGTTGATCCCGGCGCGTGAGTCGTGTGTTGGGAGTGCTGTTGAGCAGCTGTGTGAGGATGTGGCGCTTGTGTCGTGCCCGGTGGTGCTGATCGACCGTTTGACGCAGTGCGGCTGGTGCGATGCCGTCGGTTTTGACAACTATCTTGGTGGTCGTTTGGCTGCCCAGTATCTGTTGGAAGGTGGTCATACTCGTATTGGCATTGTCACCGGCGATATTGCGGAGTCGAGTGCCGCGGAGCGTCGTCGTGGTTTTGTGGATGCCATCGAGCAGTCGGGGAAGCATTTTGATTCTTCGCTGTGTGTTGAGGGTGATTACCGTTTCGATAGCGGCTATCGTGCCGCGAATCAGATCATCGATGGCGGGGCGACGGCCGTGTTCTGCTGCAACGATGTGATGGCGCTTGGCTTCCGTCAGCGTATGGCGGAGCGTGGGTTGCATGTTACTGAGGATATGCAGGTGATTGGTTACGACAATATTCTCAAACGATTCGGTCTTGGTTGGCGTATGACCACCGTTGAGCAGAGCGTGACTGATTTGGCCGCCGCTTGTTGGGGTATGTTGCGTAAGCGGATTGATGTTGCGGTTCGTGCCAAGTCCGGTACGGAATCAGGGGATGCCCGTCCGTGGCTTTCCGATCCGCAGGTTGAAGTGCTTACGCCGAAACTGGTGCAGGCGGCCTGCGCGTAAACCGCCATTTTTAGATGCTGCAGACTGGTGCAAAACGGGTGGTGCAGATCAATCTCGGTATGTGGTGACGTAAGCATCTCCAATATGCTGTAATCGTTGGGAATACAGGCAACACGCCGTGTATAGGTGAAGAATTTGCGTTCTTGATAAAACGCTTTATCATAAATCTTGTCAACACAACACAATCGAGAATGCGCTCGATGTATAACTGACGATGCACCCGTATGGTGGCGGACCGTCGTCAGGCCGTCAAAGAGGAAAGGCACACACATGAAAAAGATGATTCTTGATCTTGATACCGGCGTTGATGACGCGCTTGCCATTTCGTATGCTCTGGGAAGCCCGGAGATTGAACTGATCGGCATCACCGGCACCTACGGCAACGTGCTCGTCGAGCAGGGTGTGCGCAACGCACTGGCCGTGACCGACCTGCTCGGCCACCCGGAAGTCAAGGTCTACCAAGGCCTGTCGCACTCCAGCACCACCGACCACTTCGAAGTGCTGCCCGTCTCCGCGTTCATCCACGGCGACAACGGCATCGGCGATGTGGAAATCCCCGATTCCAGCCGTTCCGTCGAAACCGAATCTGCGGTCGACTTCATCATCGACGCAGTGAAGACTTATGGCAAGGATCTCGTCTACGTGCCGACCGGCCCGATGACCAACATCGAAGCCGCACTGAAGAAAGCACCGGAAATCAAGGATGAAATCGGCCAGATCGTGCTTATGGGCGGCGCACTGACCGTACCCGGCAACTGCAACGCCTGCATGGAAGCCAACATTTCGCAGGATCCGGAAGCCGCCGACTACCTGTTCCGTTCCGGCGCTCCGACCACTATGATCGGTCTCGACGTAACCCTGCAGACCCTGCTCACCTACAAGGAAACCCAGCAGTGGCGCGACCTCGGCACCAAGGCCGGCAAGTTCCTGGCCGACATGACCGACTTCTACATCAAGGCTTACGAAACCACGTCCCCGCATCTGGGCGGCTGCGGCCTGCACGATCCGCTCGCCGTTGGCGTGGCAGTGGACCCGACCCTCGTCACCACCCTCGACATCAATATGAAGGTCGACGTGGAAGGCCCGACCCGCGGACGCACCATCGGCGACGAAACCCGCCTGAATGACCCGGCCAAGACCATGAAGGTTGCCGTCGGCGTCGACGTGCCGCGCTTCCTGAACGAATTCATGACCCGCATCTCCGGCCTCGCAACCAAGGCTGAATAAGCGTAGCCGGCCAAGCAATCGCGTATCGCATATCGCGCAATTCGAGAGAATCAAGGATTTTTATTATGTCTAACAACACAACCGCCGTGACCGGCACCGCATCCGCCGATCCGTTCGATGATCCGGTGACCAGCAACAAGATGGCCATCCGCGCCCTGATCCCGCTGCTGATCACCTTCGTGCTCGGCACCCTGTGCCTGCAGGGATTCAACCTCGTGTTCCAGCAGGTCGGCGCCGACGTCGGCGCGCCGGCGCAGGCGTCCCTCATCACCGCGTTCCCCAGCATCGTGCTCGGCATCGTGTGCTTCATCTATGGATCCCTCGGTGACTTCGTCTCCCTGAAGAAGCTCGTCACCTTCGGCCTCGTGACCCTGTTCATCGGCTCCATCTTCGGCTTCGTGGCCAACTATTTCTTCGCCGCGAACCTGTGGACCGTGATCATCGCTCGAGTGCTGCAGACCGCAGGCGAGCAGGTGGCAGGCTCCGCCTTCCTCGTGGTGGCCACCAAATACCTGCGCAACGACCTGAAGGTCATCTTCTTCGGCCTGTTCACCGCCGCATACCAGCTGTCCGCCTCCATCGGCGTGTTCGCGGCCGGCATGCTCAGCTCCATCGCGTGGCAGTTCCTGTTCCTGATCCCGT
>OIRQ01000262.1_pt1 | contig 13314 bp, 8 predicted proteins | sample 1586271 | NCBI WGS metagenome assembly OIRQ01 (sample SAMN02674970, study PRJEB24791) | human gut metagenome, SKBSTL043 | isolation source: stool | host: Homo sapiens | place: USA | reverse complement strand
GTACAGCGCGTACATGCCCATCGTGTGATGGCTCATGCTGACAACGGGCAGGTGCGACAGATTCCTGTTTTCCAGCCGCACATGACAGACTGTATAAGCATACGGCACGCGAACCGTCACCATCTCCAAGCGTTCTGTTTCCGGGTTGTAGCGCTGCTCGGTTTCCATGCGGTATCGTGTTTCTTTCGTTACGGATTCTGTCACGATGTACTGGAGCTTGAAGTATTTGTCCAGCACCGGCATAGCGGTTTCCAGCGTCCAGTCCTGTCCATCGAAGCAGGCGGAGATGATGGCAATCAGCACATAGGGATCGTGCCAAATTTCGTCTGCATCCACCTGCACTTCATCATATTCCGGATGATGGCGGGCATAGTTGCTCATTTCCTCTTTGAGCTGCCTTTCCATGCCGGCATACGCGCTTTCCGCCGCTTTTACGTCCGCTTCCTCCGCCGGATAAGTGCCAATCACGATGGATTCCAGCACCGACTGCGCCAGCGGCGTACAGGATTGCAGGCTGCTCATCACCGCAAGGAGCAGCGCCGCCAGCGCAAGCACCGCCCAAGCCGTCGGATGGCGGGCAAACGTCTGGCGCAGCCTTTTCTTGATGTTTTCGGCTTTGGGAACTGCATTTGCTGCCGCCTTCGGTGCGGGGGCAGTGCGATTTGCTGGACTGCGGGAAGATTTTGCGGCTGCATATTCCTGCCGGATGGCGCGTTTCTGCTGCCAGCGGGCATTGTGCCGCTTGGGGGCTTTCCCCGCGTGCGCCGCCGCCCGGAACGCTTCTTCCTGCATGTCGTCTGCTGTCAGCGCGGCTTGCACAGCGCTGTTCTCATCTTCATTGGCTTCTGCCGCCTGATGATGGAGTTGGGCATGGGCTGCATGAATACCTTGGTGAAGCAGCGGCAAATGACTGCTTTTAGGCTGACCGGCGCGTACTGCCTTCGTCTGCTCGTCCTTGCTGAACTGCAAGCGGGATGCGCCGCGATTGCGCCTCTTTTCCATCAGTGTCTCCCTTCCTTATGCTGCATCCGCTGATACGCTTCCTCGCTCCCGTGGTCTGCTTCCGCTGCCGCACGCAGCAGCGCGTACACTGCCAGCGTCAGCACGGTGCAGAAAATGCAGCTGCCCAGCACCAAACCATATGTCATGGAATGCACCTCCTGTGTTTAATGTTCATTCTGCACTGCCTTGTCCGACAGTTTGGTGGTCATCACCTTGTACAGCATGGTATTCTTCGGGAAATGATCCTGAAATGGAAGAATCACATTGCCGTAAAACAGCAGCCCTTCACCCTCGCCGCTCTGCGTGACGTAGGATAGCTGATACGGCGAAATGCCTAACTTCTTCGCCAGAATCTCCCGGTCGCCGGATGCCTGATTCAACATGCAGATGAAGTCGGAGTTTTCCAGAATGTTCTCGACTTCCTGACTGGCCAGCAGATCCTTGACGTTCTGCGTAATGCCCGTCGGGATGCCGCCCCACTTGCGGAATCGCTTCCAGATTTCAACGGAATAAGCAGCGGTCTGCTCCTCGCGAAGCAGCAGATGAAACTCATCCATGTAATACCGGGTGGACTTGCCTTCACTGCGGTTTGCCGTCACGCGCCCCCAGACCTGATCCTGCACAATCAGCATACCGAGCTTTTTCAGCTGCTTTCCCAGCTCCTTGATGTCATAGCAGACCATGCGGCTGTTGACATCCACATTCGTGCGGTGGTTGAACACATTCAGCGAGCCCGTCACATAGATTTCAAGCGCCGTTGCCAGCGTCTGCGCTTCCTTCTCCGTCTGCTGACGAAGCGCGTTGTACAAATCTTCCAGAATCGGCACGTTTTCCGGCTGCGGGTCATTCAGGTACGGCTGATACACAATGTGGACAGCACGATCAATCACCGTTTTCTCAATGGGCTGCAAACCGTCCCGCCCGCCGACAATCAGCTCGCACAAGGACAGAATGAAATCCGATTTCAGCGACAGCGGGTTGTCATCGTCGCTGTAATTCAGGTTGATTTCCATCGGATTGATGTAATTGCTGCTGGTCGGCGAAATTTGAATGACCTGACCGCCGAACTGCGCAACAAGCGGTGCATATTCACCTTCGGGGTCGCAGATGATGACATCATCGTCCGTGACCAGCATGACATTGCTCATTTCGCGCTTGGCGGAGAAGGATTTGCCTGAACCGGGTGTACCCAAAATCAGCCCGTTGGGATTTTTCAGCTGCTTCCGATCCACCATAATCAGGTTGTTGGACAGCGCATTCAAGCCGTAGTACAGCGCTTCTGCGCCGTTTTGACACAGTTCCTGCGTCGTAAACGGCATAAAGACCGCCGCCGCCGAAGTGGTGAGTCCGCGCTGAATCTGGATTTGGTTCTCGCCCAGCGGCAGGCAGGACACCATGCCATCCTCCTGCTGGTAGTCCAGCGGAATCAGCTGACAGTTGTGCTGCAAAGCAATGCTCTGCGCCTGCTTCACGTCCAAATCCAGCTGATGGTGGTTGTCCGCCGTGTTCATCACCAGCAGTGTCGCCAAGAAGAAGCGCTCGTTGCGGTTCTGCAATTCTTCCAGCAGCTTTTTTGCTTCGCCGCCGTAAGCAGCCAAATCAGACGGCAGAATTTCCATGTCATATCCGGCGCGGACGGCTTTTTTCTGCTCATCAATCTTCATTTGATCCAGCGCCGTGAGCTTATGCTTAATGTCCTTGATGGCTGCGGTCTGGTCAATCGCCTGCAAGTGAAAGCTCACCACAAGGGAGGAATCCATTGCGAGAAACTCCGCCAGACAGCGGTCATTGAGTTCGGACGCAAGAATGGAGAAGAAGCTGACCGCGCTCACTTTGCTGCCCATGCCGAAACGCTGCCGCTCCCCGAATTTGAAGGAAGAGGGAACGATAAAGTCCTTCGTGCGCAGTCCGGTGGGGGCAAGCCATTTCCAGTCAAACAGGAACGGTGTCTGCGCATCCAGATGAAACATGTCGTACATCAGCTTCAAGCGCTCTCTGCCATCCAATGGAGCAGCTGCCGCCCCAAGGCGCTTGAAGTGATTGAGCAAATCCGTCTCAATGCGTTCCAGACGCGGCTTTGCCGTCCGGTAGTTTTCCGATTTCACGCCGAAAGTCAGGTACTTTCGCTTGCTCAGCCCGTTGCTGCCCTTGGCAAGCTGGTTTTGCAGCATTTCCGTGTATTCGCGGCGGATTGCGTCGAAGCCGTCCGCCTTGTCGGGAAGCAGAATGCGCTGCTCAACGGCATCCGCATTCGCTGTCAGGTTCAGAAACGAGAGCTGCAAGTGCACGCTGCTGTCAAAGGCGTTCAGGAAGTCGCACCAGCCCTCGAAGATGGCGCTTTTATCTTCGTTCTGCGCCAGCTGATAGTTGATGTCCCAGAACTGCACAGTCTTAGTGTAGTAACTTGGGCTGACGCGGCAGATGCCATCCGGCCACATGCGCTCATACGGAATCGTCTCCTGCACGGAATGCGGCGGTTTCTTCCGCTGCTGACGGCTGCGCATGAGTGCCTGCAGCTGCCGTTTCTCAGCCCTTGTCAGCTTGATTTTTTCTTTGTTTGCCACGAAGAATCTTCTGCACCTCCTGCTGATTGCGGATACTCCGCTCAATCGTTTGATAGAAATTGTCGTTCTGCCAGACGCGGATGCGCGGACGCACGAATCGCGCCTGAATGAAATGCCGAATCAGCACTTCCAGCGGCTGCCCATGCCGTTCAAACATCGCCAGCAGAAAAAACGGCAGCATGAGCAGCATCATGAGCAGCACCGAAGGGCTGACACCCAGCGCATCCTTCGCCAGAAAGAAGGCGGGAACGCCTGTCAGCGCCCCCAGCCCGAAACAGACGACCTGACGCTTCGTCAGGTTGAAAAGAAACTTGGACTTGACGCGCGACAAGTCCTTAGGAATCGAGACATATGCCATTGCCTATTGCTCCTTCCTGCGGCGCATAGGTTTTGCTTCCTGCGCCGCTGTTTTCCACAGTCTTTGCAGTGTCTGTGGATTTCTTGTGGATTGCTTGTGGATGCCATGTGGATAAGCTGTTCCCAGAAACCTCTGCTACTGTTTTGGGATGAGCGGTCAGCGGGCATTGAACACGGACTTCGCGACGCTGCTGGTTTTGAAGAGCGTGAAGCACAGCAGCACCGTGTAGCCGATGCACGTCCACAAGGCGGTGCCGATGTCGCTGTCGACGCTGATACCCTGCACGAGTACCGCATAAATCGCGACGCAGACCATGATGAGGAAGGCCTGAAAGCCCAGCGCAAAGAGCGACCGCAGATAGTTGCTGCCCATCTGCCCCCATTCCCGATTTACCATCGTCGCCATCGGAATCGGCGCAATGGATGTGACCATATAAATCTCAATCATGCGCCCGTATATGACGATGAAGATGCAGATGCTCAGCACCCACGCCAAGATGCCCATCAGCGAGGACTGAAACCACAGCCCGAACAGCGGGCCGATTTCCATTGCCATCAGCGCCTGCTCCATGTCTCCAAGCAGCGCGGCAGCATCCAGCGCGGTATCGCCGATGATGATGCCCGATGCCTGACTGACGACGTTCTGCGCAACATCGAAAACCGCCATCACGATATTCCATGTGTTGGTGACAATCAGCACTGCGGCGAAGGTCTTGAAAATCCACTTGAAGAAAAGGAAGGTGTCAAAGTCATGCAGGCTGTTTCGGTCAATAAGCATCTGAATCAGTTCTAAGCACATGATGAAGGTCAGAATAATGCCTGCAATCGGCACAACGACGTTTTCCGACAGGCTGCGAATCATCTGGAAGATGCCGCCGTGCCATGCCTGCGGCGTTGTGCCGACGACCGCCGCCGCCTCGCCCACGCGGGTGTTGATGGCATCAAACAGACCAGACAGGTTGCTGATGATGCCGCTGACCAGCAGCCCTTTCAGCCATTCCGTGATTTTATCCCAGATGAAATTCAAAGGACATCCCTCCTGCGGAACCCGCTTCCGTTATCCTCCGGAAGCGGGTGAAAGATGGTGCTTTGATCATCCGAACAGACCGGACAGCAGCGGAACAAGGGTGGTGCCAATCAGCGCCACCCCGCCGCCTGCCATCAGCTGTTTTATCCCTAATTAGGAGTAAAACCTTGCTCGATGGCGGGCGGCGGCGTGTCAAAAAATATATGGAATTGTTTTAGAACCGCCCCGGCGGGAACAGGTCATCCTTTGACCTGTTCCACCTCCGGGATGGGTTTGAGATTGAAGTGAATTTCGATAGAAATGTGTCGTGTCTTATCGCTGTCGATGTGTTCATGGACAACGATTTCTTTAATCAGACGGTTGAGGGTGGCAGCGTCCAGCTCCGTGATGTCGGCGTATTCCTGAATGGCGTCCACCCATTGCTTGGCGTCCACGGCAAGGCGGATTTCATCAGCCAGCTTCCTGCGCCCCTGTTCAACCCGTTCCTTTAGTTCAGCCTGTTCCTTCTGCGTCTTATCCAGCATGAGATTGAAGTTTGCTTCGCTGATACGTCCGGCAACCATGTCCTCATAGAGCCGCAGCACCATCTTTTCCAGAACATCAATCCGTTCCTCGTCTTTTGTCAGGGAACGCTCCAACGCTTCCCGCTGGCCTTTCTGCTCGGCTTCGCAGGTGTTGGTCAGTTTCCCGGCAATGGCTTCCCCATCGGTCAGGGCAGCCTTGGCGCACTCCCGGATTTTGTTCAGGACAAGGTGGTAAAGGGTATCGTATTCCACCCGGTGCTGGGTGCAATGGTTCTTGCCGAACGCCCCATAGGTCTTACAGGCGTAAATCTGCTGCGGGTGCTTGGCGTGGGTGGTGCGGATGGTCAGCGACTTGCCGCACTCGCCGCACTTGATAAGCCCGGCAAACAGGCTGGTTTCCCCATCCTGCCGGGGACGCTGGCGGGATTTCAGCTTGTCCTGCACGATGGCAAAACTCTTGCTGTCAATCAACGGTTCGTGCCGTTCCTCCACCACGATCCAGTCCTGCGGCTTCTTCTCCCCAATGGTGCCGATTTTGAAGCGGTAATCCTTCTTTTGGGAAGCTATCGCCCCGGTATAAACGGGATTCATCAGGATGTCCTTTATCACGGAGAAGTCCCACATATACCGCCCGTTTTCCGGGTCTTTCTTTTCCCATTTGGTGCGGACATTGCGGAAGCCCCGTTCCCGGTTCCACCATGTAGGGCAAGGCACTTTCTGTTCTTCCAGCCTGCGCCGGATGAAGTTGGGGCCGTGTCCTTCCAGCGCCCAAAGGAAGATTTGCCGGACAATGGGGGCGGTTTCCTCGTCCACCAGCAGGTGGTTTTTGTCCTCCGGGTCTTTCCGATACCCAAAGGGAGCCACACAGCCGGTAAACTGGCCTTGCTGGGCTTTCAGAAGATATGAGGAATGTACCTTCTTGGAAATATCCTTGCTGTACATCTCATTCAGGATGTTCTTGAACGGCGCAATGTCGTTGTTGTCCCGCATGGTGTCGATACCGTCATTCATGGCGATATAGCGGACGCCGTGACGGGGGAAGAAGTCCTCAATCAGTGTGCCGGTCTGCAAGTAATTTCGGCCCAATCTCGATAAATCTTTCGTTATCACAAGATTTATCTGCCTGCGCTCGATGGCCTTTAACATCCGTTTCAGGTCGGGGCGCTCCATGTTCAGCCCCGTGTAGCCATCGTCCTGATAGACTGCCACAACCTCCCATCCCTGCTTTTCGCAGTATTTTTCCAGCATATCCCGCTGGTTGGCAATACTGGCGCTCTCCCCGTCAAGGTCATCGTCTTTGGAAAGCCTGCAATAGATGGCCGCCCGGAAGCTGCCCGCCAGAATTGCGTCCATGCCTGTGTATTCGTATCCGTTCATCATAACCGTTTACCCGCACAATCCAGACGGAACACGGTTCTTCTGAACCTCGTCTTTATTATACCCTAAATCTTGCTTTTTCGCAAGATATTCTTTATCATTTCTCTGGCTGTATTTCTGTGCAATCAGGCTCACGAAAACGTCCGTAGCGTCCAGTTCGCCGTCAAATACCGTTGTGACATGGATTTCAGTTTTGTTTCTGTTTCTGCCGGTTGAAGGAAGGAGAAAGTCTCCAACTGGTTTCGCATGACAGAAGGATGATAGAAATCATCAGACGCAGGAAGTTCATAACCTTCGGGAATAGTGAAAGTGTAGCGACGTCCTTTTTCCAGTAATTCGGCGATTGGTTTCTGAATCAGTATCTTTCCGTAGTCCATGATAATACAGTCATCAACGAGTCGTTCCATATCCTGAATAATATGTGAGGTCAGGAAGACGGTTTTCCCTTCCGAGCGCGCATAGTCACGGAGATAGTCGACAAACAAGCGGCGGTAACCGGGATCGAGTCCGAGTGAGAAGTCGTCCAATACTAGAAGTTCCGGGTTTTGTGCAAGGATAAGTCCGAGGGCAACTTGTGAGCGCTGTCCGCATGACATACGTGAGATACGTTGTCCGGGAGCGACTTTCAACTTATTCATCAGTTCATAGTACGCTTCCTTTTTCCATTGACCGGGGTAGAAAGCTGCGTAGAATTTCTCTATCTCGGTGATGGTCATGAATTGGTATTGCACATGACCTTCGATGAGCAGTCCGATATTGCGCCGCAGAGCCGGTGCCATTGTCTGTATCTCCTGTCCGAAGATGCGACATTCCCCTGAACGGGGTTTCAGGTAACCGCTCAAGATATTGATAGTGGTGGTCTTGCCCGTACCGTTCTTTCCCAACAGTCCCAGGATGCGTCCTTTGGGTACTGTGAAACTAAGATTTTCGTAAATCAACCGTTTGCCGTAATAGTGCGTCAGGTTGTTACATTCGATAATATGTTCCATTTGATTTTATCTGTTATTCTATTCAAAAGAAGAAAAGGAAAAGAATGGGAATCAAGATTCCGACAATGACTTCAATTCCTCCTCTGCCGATAATACCCTTATTTCCTTTCAGCATGATGATGCCGGAGAGAGTAATGATAATAAGAGCGATGGCGAAAATATCAGCAAAGTAAGTCCACCATTGTCCCGGGTTGTAATGTAAGCGGGACATTGCTCCGATAAGCGGGCGGCGGGTGACGGATTCATATACCGCTTCTCCTGTCTTCACGTTTACCAGGAGATTGGAGCCGCCTTTCAGGAATACTTTCATTACGTCCGTTTTCGGGAAGTAATATTTGGTATAGTTGCCGCTTTCTCCCAATGGTTCCAGGAGAGTGAGCACTTTCTCCTTATTCATTCCTGCTTTATCCGGTAGCTTTTCTGCTATCTTATACTCTTTCCGTGTGATGGAGAAGTTCGGATTAATAGTGTCACGGTGATTCATTACAATTCCGGAAATGGCATATATCAATACCATTCCGGAAAAGAAAAATGATAAGTCACGGTGTATGAGCCGACTCCACTTACGGATGTTACTACTCCACTTCATACGAGTCAGCTTCCATGAAATAGAAAGATAAATACTCTTTTCCTGTTTCTGCCTTGCGGTCGGCTATTTTGGCACGGAAATCTGCAATGCGGGCTTCAGGACTGTTGGCTGTTTCACCACGTGCTTTCTTTTCAGAGTCGCATCCGGCTTCACCGGTTCCGTGTTTCTCGGCAGCCTGTGCTTTGAGTTGCGCTTCCCAGTTCTGGAGGTAGGCTTCGTCAATGCGTTGTTCTTTCAGTGTTCCGGTAACACGAACGATGGAGTTCACGCATTTAGGATCGAATGCTCCCAAAGTGCCCGCTTCTACACGGATCACTTGGGTATCGTCGCTACCCATCAGGAAGATTTTCTTTGCGCCATGTTTGCAGGTATGTGTGCAGACGCCTTCAATGGTCACTTCTTGTCCTGCAAGGCTTTCGGCATTGGCAAGAAGAGAATCAATTTCCAAGGCGGAAGATGCAGACTGTTCTGTAGTCGCTTCTGATGCGCTTTTCTGTTGTTTGTTACCACATGAAGTTCCGATAAAAGTCATTGCCACGATGGCAATTGCGATTGTTAGCTTTTTTGTTTTCATTGTTATTGCTTCGTTTTTATATAGTTTGTAATCTGTTTTTCGTTTGTTTATAGCTTATCGTAGTTCGCCTTACGGGCGAGGGGGGGGTAGCCTTACTTGAAACTTTTAGTTTCCCAGTGTGAAACTGTTGGTTTCTCACCGAGAAACTAAAGGTTTCAAGGCATGAAACAAATATTAGTCTTTTAGTTGCCGGCTTGATCCCTTATGCAACGAACTTGCATACCGGCTTTAATGCTAACATAAGATAATGATAATCTGCCTTCCGGATACTTGGTTGCATTGATTGTACTCATTAATCCAAAGAACTGTATATTGGTTAGTAGGCCGCTGGTACTATTGTATATGGGTTTGTAGGCGGTCGAAGTCATGAGATAATTCATTGCCGGTTTTCCATGCCACGCAGCTTGAATCTTGGCGTCATCTGCTATTGCAGTTTTTTGGTAGCTGCCGGCGCCTGTAAGACTTGTTGCCATACGAACACCGGAGAATTGGTAATTGAATCCTGCATCCATCAGTGATGATATTTTGGCTCCATCATAAGCTGCATCATAAAAAAGAGCTTTATCACCATCAGCCGGTACCTTGCCGTCGGCATCATTCGTTGTTTTTCCTACCAGATTAAAGTACTCCAGACGTGTCGGTATGTGCCATCCTTTCGGGCAGATTCCTTGTGCTCCTTCAAAGGAGGTCAGATTACTATCAGTAATTTCTTTACCACCCAGTGCAGCCTGGAAATCATATAGATAACCTAATTCTTTTATGGCACTTTCTTTTGTTGTAGCTACGGTTGCACCGTCGGCTGTGATTTCATACGGATACCAAACATGGCTATCAGCAGTTGGATCACTTGAAGGAGTATACCCTTTCGGTAAATAAATAAGCGGTTCAGCCATCCATGTCGTACCGTTTGAGAGAGTTACAGTCTTATATTTTACATTATCATACAGGAAATAGTTCTGATCGAGATGTTCCTCGAAAGGAATCTCATTATCAGCTCCAATTTCACCCTCATCTGTCCAGTTTTCAATGTCACCACTAAGTTTGACTTCTATATCGTCAGGTAACACGCGAATGTTCACACTGTATTGTCCTCCTTGTGCCAAAGTGGTAGATGTGAGCTTCTGTGACAAGGTCTTGCCGTCAGATGTTGCTACTTCAAGCGTCAAGGCTACTGTTTGGGGAACGATAATGGCGCGGTATGTCTCATTCGCTTTAACGGCTTGTGCAACAATGCTTGTTGCGGAGGCGTTTGCATCAGCAGTCACTGTGAGAGCACTCAAATCAAGAGTTGCAGTCGGGATGGAACCTTTCAATGCGATAGACGAGATGTTAGCTTCTACTTCCTTTGTTACATTAATCACTAATTTAGTAAACATGTGTTTGAAGTTCATGCTTATAACGTTGGTAGTCGGAAGTACATCCGATTTCTTTGCTGCCATAAAATCTGACGCTCCATATCCACTAGTCTGATCGGTTTCAACAGTAAATGAAGCCGGAGTATTACCCTCTTTATAGGGATAATAGGCTACTATTTGCGATTTGTCATTTCCTTCCGGGTACCAGAGTAAATCGCCTGCAAATACTCCGTCATTGTATGTCATCTGTTTATTCTCTGCATATACGAAGTCACCGTTTTGGGTGATTGTAACACCGATTTTATCTCCGGTCTCAAAGTTAACTTCCGTAGCACGTGTAATAATAGGAGAGATAGTAATGCGACTGTTTGCAGGAGTCGTAGCTTCGTTCTCTTCCTGTTGGCAAGATACCAAAAGCGCTGCTGCGAAGATAAATGTCAAACTCTTTTTCATTGCTTAATAATTTAGTTTATATATATTCATTGTTTTCAAAAAGTATATCCTAATTTGATAGTCTCGTTCCAACGGTTCGAACCATCTATATATTGCAGGTTGAAACCGTGCGTATAACTACCCTGTACTTCCGCATAAATTCCATGGTTGAAATAATAGCGCAATCCGAGATGAAATGTCACCTGTGGGGTAGTTGCATATTCATTTTTCAGATTGTAATAATCTGTCAGCCGATAAGGCGGATCACCCGGTTCCGTATCTGTTGCCGTAGTCCTGTTTTTCTCGGTAAAGTTTCCTATGGCAAAGGATGCAGCCGCTTTCAGGTCGAGTTTCCCCAGATGAAATACGCTGGAGATATAAGTCTGGCTACAAATCATCTTTTCCGAAGCCACATAAGGATACATCTGTGTGGTCAGTCGTCTGAATGTTGATATATTCGTTCCCAGGCGAAGTTCCGTGCGGGGACTAATCAATTCATATTCGGGATGGACGGAGAAAACATCCTGCTCAAAAATACGATTGGAACCGTGTACGTGAGTGGTCGTTATCCCGTTTACCGTTTCCTTGGTTATCACATTCTCATTGTTGACCAGATGTGACCATTGCAAGTTCAGTCGTAGAAAATGCTCTTTCTTTCCCTGTTTGAAATGATAACTCAAATGGGAGGTAATCCGGTGGGTTGGAAATTTAAACCAGATAGCATCTCTTTCACCGGCAGAACCTGAAGAATACGTGTATTCAGCATCTCCGTAAAATCCTTTCCATTGAAGTTGCAAGGCTCCCCCGTTCGACAATTCTTTGATGGGGAAACCGTTGACACCCGATTCACTAAGATGGATTCCACTCCCGTCCCATGCCTCGTAAGCTCCATACATAAGTCCTTTATCCAGAAAAGCATTGTAAGAGTTTTCGGCTGTACCGATGACTTCTGCTTTTACTGATTCGCTATTTTTGCCGAGAATATAGGAAAAGCCGATCGCCATATCTCCCGAATGATACATGACGCTGGGGGCTACTTTCAAATCCAGTCGGTAATTGGTATGCCGCAAGTCCTTTCGTTTGGAATAGTTGGAAGCGGCAAAGTCAATCTTTCCTCCTAATCGCCAGTTGGGTGAAATATCAGTTGCAATACCACCCATGAAAGCGTAGGTTTGCAAGTCTTTACGTCCGGGAGTGAACTCCAGGAGGTCTACGGGATAAAATCCCGGGTGGATAAACATCGAACCGCTCATATCCTTGCCTGAAGTATGATCGAATGAGAACGAACCCGTCAGTGAATAACCTTTCAGATGAGTGATGGACTTTGCTACCGCTCCGGCACTCCATGCTTCTTTTGCTTCGTAATAGTTGCGGAAATCACCGTGGTTATTCTTTCCGTACAGTTCGGCATAGGAAGCAGAAATACTGTCCATCATGATACCTGTGACATTTGCCCCGGCATTCCAGGAGTTACGCCGTTCGATGATGTCATAAGTCTGTGCCGAAACTCCGGATGTCAGACATAGAATCCAAAGACCTGTTATATATATTTTCTTCATCTCACTCATGCAAAGATTGTTTTTCCCGTTCATAAAAATCGGTAGAAGAATTGTTTGTATCTACCAGTACTTCGTAACCCGCTTCCTGTGTCGCTTCTTCATCCACATGACGGTATAAACTGCGTCCGTTGTATGTGGCACTTTGAGTGACATATCCCGCATCGATGGATGGAGAAATACGCTTTTTATTGTTGGAGGAACCGCCATAATATATTTCCGTGCCATCAATCACCCAGTCGAGTGGTACCGCTATCACCTGATCCGTAGTGCTTCCCGGTTTTTGTATGACGCTTCCCTCTTTAAGAACGAAGTCCTGTATCGTGGTATCCTTGGCTTTAAAAATAACCGCGGCAGGAGAAAATATCGAGAATGAATAGGCGTTCGCCTGGCCAGTCTTCAACACTACGTTCAGGTAATGATCCGGTGTGATCTGGTCGCCCGGAGCCGGATGATACTGTGTGTTCGGAAAATAAACATTATTATAGCATACAAAATATCCGGGTTTGTTCAGGTTGACAGATTGCGGATATTGTGCCGCATGGTCAACCGCTCCGTTGATGGCAATCACTGCATCTTCTCCCGGCTGAAGCGGGAACGTTTTACCGGTACCGCCAAATTGCCAGATACACTGAACGATGGGAGCAAAGTCCTTGAAGATGGTTGCTCCGGTTGCTTCATCCTGTGTCACCCATACATTAGTGGCTTGTGAATTGTAAGGGTCGAGTGCTCCGAAGCATAAACTATCCAGATATTGCACTTCCGAGTCGTTATTATGCAGGATAATGTACTTGTCGGACTGATAATTTCCTTCCAGCGGTAACTTTGTGCATCCTCCGCAGTAAATCTCTTTAATAATGATCGTCCCGGCCTTGGAATGAATGAGCGGGAGATTAAGAGACATGTCTCCGCTGGTTAGTTTGACATTATCAGCTAATCCGTTGAAAATATCCTTTCCGCCTTTGTCG
>OIRQ01000259.1_pt1 | contig 13439 bp, 10 predicted proteins | sample 1586271 | NCBI WGS metagenome assembly OIRQ01 (sample SAMN02674970, study PRJEB24791) | human gut metagenome, SKBSTL043 | isolation source: stool | host: Homo sapiens | place: USA | reverse complement strand
ATGGATGGAGCTCTTTTCAATTAGAATACGGCGCACTTTTCAATTAGTATCTACACATTATCAATACAAAAGTCATCAATCCCCATATGATGATAAAATGAAGAAAGTCGATGTACCAGATTCTCTCTTCCTTTGCCAAAATCTGTTCTCAGCGTTTTATCAAAGTATGTTCCCATCTGTCTGAAAAAGTATGAGAAGAACATTTGAAAGAATCCATAGCTGTCAGAGCTACAATGAGACTCGTAACTTAGCTCTCCAATCAGTTTGGGCTCTTTAAGTCAATCAAAATCAGCAGATACATAGAGTTTTTTCTTATGCTTTCTTGGAAGCCCTTTCTCGTTTCTTAAGGCTCAAATCCTGCAAGGCCTTTCCCATTGTATCTTCTTTTGCAAGCAGAAGAATGTCATCATCCATTTGAAGTGCATAAAGCACCCTAAGATAAATGCCTATTGCCACTGTAGGTACACCTTTCTCTATGCGCGAAACCGTAAGAGGTGAACAGGTGGCACGTTCGGCAACCTGAGCAATACTAAGATTTCTGCGCAATCTGGCCAGCCTGATCTGTTCACCCACAATTTGCATTTTCTGCTCCAATTTTCTTGGTAACTTGGTACCCATCGTACTTTTTGTCATAGCTCAATATATCATATAATATGTAAATATAGTGATTTTACTTTATTTTATGATGTGTTACAGGAATAAATTTTCGAATTTACTCTTACCGTAATCTGCTTGATTACATCATTGGACGTTAAGACATTAAATGCTATTATATTATTCGTAGAGTTCGTATTTCACATATAACAAACAATATATTGTTTCTTACTGGAAAGCGAAACTCATTATGATTGTACAACTTTTACCCTGATATTTATACAAAGAAGACACAAATCAATAAAATACTACAATAAATGTATATACACTTTTTGTTGCAACATTTTTTGTAGTTACATTTTATGTATTATATTTGTGGTGAAAATCAAAAATAGAGCGTTATGGAAACTCCGTTTATATTTGGAAAGATTGCTACCGAGAAGAATTTTACTGACCGTGAGAAAGAAACAGCCGACTTGGTTCAGAACTTTATGTCGTTAATCAACACGATTATTATTTCTCCTCGTCGCTGGGGTAAAAGTTCGCTTGTAAATAAGGCAGCAAAGTTAGCGATGGCGCAAGACAGCAACCTCCGAATCTGTCATATCGACCTTTTCAATGTGCGTAGCGAAGAGCATTTCTATTCGCTGCTCGCTCAAAAGGTAATTGCCGCCACTTCCACAAAATGGGAGGAAGCAATCGAGAGTGCGAAGAGCTTCTTTTCGCATCTTGTTCCCAAGATTTCAATCGGTACAGACTCCACCAATGAGGTCTCAATCGACTTTGATTGGGAGGAGGTAAAACGCAATCCTGATGAAGTGCTCGATCTTGCCGAAAAGATTGCCAAGAAGAAAGGCCTGAAAATCGTAATTTGCGTAGATGAGTTCCAAAATATCGCGGAATTTACAGACCCAGACTATTTCCAGAAAAAATTGCGTTCACATTGGCAGCTGCACCAGAGTGTGGCCTATTGTCTCTATGGCAGCAAGCGCCACATGATGATGGAAGTGTTTACCGACTCATCCAAACCATTCTACAAGTTCGGCAACCTGATGTTTCTCAATAAGATTGAGACGCCTTGCCTCGTGGAGTTTTTCAAGAGTCGTTTCGCTGATACTGGCAAGAACATCGACGATGAAGCAAGCCATTTGATTGCAAAACTCGTAGATAACCATCCATATTACGCACAGCAGTTGGCACAGCTTTCATGGCTCAGAACAAAGGATGTATGTACCGTTGAAATCGTACGTGAGGCACACACAGCGTTGGTGGAACAGTTAAGTCTGTTGTTTGTAACAATTACCGAAACACTGACCACCCAGCAACTGAACTACCTCAAAGCTCTTATAGCTGGAGAAAAGGCCATCAGTTCGACCGAAGTAATGCATCGCTATCAAATCTCTTCAACGACCTCAATATCCCGCTCAAAGGCTACCCTTATCAAGAATGATATATTGGATAATAAAGCCGGTGAAATCTCGTTCCAAGACCCGATTTATGCCTATTGGTTGAAGACTGAATATTTCGCAAAATAATAAAACTATGAATAAATGTAACCGTACTTGGATTGCCTTCGCCAATAAGAAAAGATGTAGGCATGCTGATGCAATAAATACCTTAGGGTTTATTTCTTGGAGAATGGGGAGAGCTCGTTTCGCCATAGGCGATATCGTATATCTGTTTATGTCCGATGAACGTTATGTCCGTTTCAAAATGATTGTAACAGCAGAGAACTGCAAACGTGAGGATAAAGAATTTTGGATAGAAAAGGCTCCTGATGATAAAACTTATAAACTGGAATTGCTTGCAGAATCAAATCGTTCTCGATTGACAGAATCCGATTTATTGCAACATGGATTTAAAGGAGGTAAAAGTTTAGAAATTCCCAATTGCAACAATATGGAATTGATAAAATATATTAAATCTGTATTTTAATATTACTTTCTTATCAGCAGACTTAAGTTCCGAATATAACAATTCTATGATTGATTTCTATTTCACTTAATTGTCTATTCATAGTGCAAAATATAGCAATAATTTGAACAGAAAAAGAAATAATACTTCCTTTTCTGTTCAGAATATTACTACTTTGGCAATCTTAAAAATAGCGACTGCTGTCACATAAGTCTGTTGTTTTTAACCATCACCGAAACACTGAACACACAGCAACTTGAACTACCTCAAGGCTCTTATAACCGGAGAAAAGGCCATCACTTCGACTGAAGTGATGCATCGCTATCAAATCTTTTCAGTGACCTCAATATCCCGTTCAAAGGCTACCCTTATCAAGAATGATATATTGGATAATAAGGCTGATGCAATCTCATTCCAGGACTCGATTTATGCTAATTGGTTGAAGACAGAGTACTTTATGGGATAACAGAAACTTCCAAATTTATTTCAGAGCTATTTTTATAGCTTTTATCACCTATAATCGACATTTTTCGTAAGTATTTGTACCGTACATTTTGATATTCTGCAAATTACACTTACTTTTACTTTCCAAAATGGAGATACAAGTCGAAAATGGTGCTAAAATCACCAACTTATATGTTATATGATACTTGATAACATATAAGTTACACCTTTCAAACAATAAACATATTATGCAATGAGCAGATATTATGTAATCAGTCCGAATGTCGAAAACGATGGAAATATACAAGATTATCTGGAACAAATGTTTCAGACACATACTATAATGATGGGATGGTCGCCTCAAGAGCACAAAGGTAAGATGTTTGATGAAATGCAAATTGGAGACTATGTTATTTGTGCCCGTGGAGCGAACAAAAATAAGCAGATCTTTTTTGCAGGAATGGTTTCTTCTGAAAACTCACATGACTGGCCTTATACTAGAAAGTTAACCGGATTTGTGGATTTAGGAAAGGAGAAAATTGAGTTTGGAAACAACAATGCATTTGGCAGTTCGGCTAGGATACCAGCTATTTATGAATTAAAAAAAGATAATGAAGCTGACTATGAAATTTGTAAATATATTAAATTAAAAGTTGACGCTATGATATCGAAGGAGAATTTATATGCCATCATAGATGTTTTGAAGACAAAGAAGAACATTATTCTTCAAGGAGCTCCAGGAACGGGCAAGACGTATAGTACTATCGAAATCGCACTTAATATTTGTGGAGTAAACACTTTGTCATTAAGTCGTGAAGATATGATAAAAATATATAATGACTTGAGTCAAAAGGGGCAGATAGCATTCTCTACTTTTCATCAAACAATGGATTATGATGATTTTATTGAAGGCTTAAAGCCGCAATTGGAGAATGGGCAAGTCACATACGATATTGAGGATGGCATATTTAAGAAAATTTGCCAAGATGCAAGTATCAAAGGCGACTCAAATTTTGATGAATGTTACGATAAGTTATTGGCTGAAATTCAGAATACTGATTTTTACCCTATAAAAAGTTCTGGTGGTGCTATTTTTCATGTAGCAGTAAATTCAAAGCAAAATCTTACACTTTATACTGGCAAAGAGAAAAAAATGAACGGAGTCCTTACAAAAGAAAATATTCGCCTTGAATATTTTGGGCATGGTCCCAAATATTGGGTAGGGTATAATAAGGGGGTTGTAAACAAACTATATGCTGATTTTGGGCTGAAATCTCCAGTGCTATGTAAGGATAAGAATTATGTACTTATTATTGATGAAATTAATCGAGGAAATATATCAAAGATATTTGGAGAACTCATCACTTTGATCGAATCAGACAAAAGAGAAGGAAAGACAAATTGCATTTCTGCTAAGCTATCTTATTCTAAAATGGATTTCTCAGTTCCTGATAATTTGTATATTATTGGAACAATGAATACTACAGACCGAAGCGTCGGAAACATTGACTATGCCATTCGCAGGCGTTTTGCTTTCTGCGCGCTTGAATCTTTGTGGGAAGTTGCGGAAAATAGCTATTCTGATGATGCCCAAAAGGACGAAGCGAAGAAACTATATCTTGCCGTTCAGAACTATATTAAACAAAGTGCTGTGGATATGGATTATGAAGATTTGATGGTAGGTCATAGCTACTTTATGTACAAGGAAGAAGAAAGTCTGGAACAGCGGTGGAAATTTGAGATACTACCTCTACTGAACGAATATTATAAGGATGGTATTTGCTGCAAAAGTCCGCTTGAAGACATTCGCAAAAAATCAGATGGCAAAGAAGAAAAAAGTCTGTATATGCAGAAATTTATAGAGAAATATAATACAGATTATTAATTATGTTGAGGACCCCAATAGTTATCACCGAGCACCAAACCTATGTTCCTTCGGAGGATTTTGATATATATTCTTTTCTTACGGCACACAATGTGGAATTACCGGGAATCCCTGCTGATTATATGGGGACACCTCAATGCCTTGCTATCGATTCTACTCTTACGGCAAGCTATTACATTGGTGCCACGTGGCTGGTTGAACGGGAACTTCCTGTGATAGTTCTTCCTAAGATTCCCAATATAGACTATTTGGAGATGTTCATGGCTGCGCTTTCAGTGGATTCAAAACATGGAGAGGGATATTTTTCAAAATGTTATGGCATTGACTTTGACAAGTCGCCTATTGAGACTACAGAGAATCTCAGCCAACTTACACCATTGCTTCTGGTACATTACGTGACTTTAATGGAGCAACTAGTCAGATATGGACTCAAAAGGGATTATGTGATAATAACAAAGAATCTGAAGAACAAAGTCAAAGGTAGCCTTGTCATTTCGCAGCAAATAAAGAAGAATATTATATATCAAAGAAAAAATCGAAATGTATGCACGTATCAGGTTTACACCACAGATATTCCGGCCAATCGGTTATTAAAACGTGCACTATTGTTTGCCCAAGCTATGCTCTTGAAACTGTTGCCCTCAAACAAACGTACGGGTGAATTGCAAGCTCGCATCAATAAAATAATGACTGCCTTCGTTAATGTCTCCGACAATATAGAAGTTTCTGCCGTTAAATATTGTGGAGGAAGCAAGCTATTTAGGTACTATGAACAAGCAATCAAAGTGGCGAAAGATATACTTCACAGATACGACTACTCTTTGTCTAATATCAGTAAGAAGAATCATTTTACTCCATGTTTTTGGATAGACATGTCAAGGTTGTTTGAATTGTACGTATACAGTAAGTTGTATCACGCATACCAAGATAATATCCGTTTTCAAGTACCTGGTTATCGAAAGACAGCTGTTGACTTTATCCATATCGGAGAACGGTTGATTATTGATGCGAAATATAAACCCAAGTATGAAATGTCTTATACCGGGATAGTACCAGATATTAGAGAAATCAGTGGTTATAGCAGAGATCTTTCTATTTTGAAAAATTTTGGTTCAGACTTTATTGTATCGAATAAGGAGGTCAGATGCCTGATTATCTATCCGCAAAATGCCTTTACCGATCTGATAAGGAACGATGATAATATACTTCAAGAACTGCAAGAGATGGATTCTATGAACGAGTTTCTGACAACAAATACATCTCTGTGGAATCAAGCAAGTCCTATGAAGTATTTTAGAAATTTCAGAAAACTGAGAATTCCATTACCAACTGTTGTATGATTGCTTCGAGAGAAGAATTAAACGTAAAACTCGTAAGTGTCATTGAGTTCAGAAATAAATATTTAGAATTTTAGAAAACAAACTATAGATTATATTGAATAAGGAATAGGATGCTCTAAGATGGGTGTTATAGAAGCTCCACAATGATTGTAAAAACTACTTATTGTAGAGCATAACATATTATTATTACTGGGTTACAGATACTCTCCTGCTACCATATCTTCCCGCTTCGTTCAACGTATTTTTCTGTATGAGTTGATGGAGTAATTTTGAATGGCTGTAATCTGATGACTGTAATTTCTTTCATATCGGCCAAAGTATGTGTCAGTTTAGTCTGCATAGAATTCAGAATCTTTGTATTATTGGTGGGCGGAATGCAATGGGTCCTCGATCATACCACCACACATTTTTATTCTTTTTCGCTTACATAATGTAAGCATGCAAAAAGTCTTAAATATGTTTGTATAGATACAATCTCTTTATAAATTATTGATCGTATATTGAATAGTAATGTAAGATTGAAGAATTATCGTTCCAGAAGTAAAGAAATTCCCAAAACTGAATAAAATTATGGATCTAATTACCACGTCAGTTTCAGAGCCATTTTTGTACCTTTTCTCATCAAAAAACGCTATTTTTCACAAGTTTTTGTACCGCACATTTTGATATTCAAGAAATTACACTTACTTTTACTTTCCAAAATGGAGGTACAAGCCTATAATGGTGCTAAAAATCACTAACTTACACATTCTCAGACACTTGCCAACCTGTTGGTTGTACCTTTTAGAGCGCTATACTGTTGATAATCAACGATGTACACATACTGCATCGGCAAATGACAAATATTTAAATAGCTGATTATTAGTAATTTAATAAATTTTATAGAATTTCTTTAAATACTATGCCAAAACGGATATAGCACATTGATAATCTGCATTATAAAACATTACAATCCCCAACAGAAAATTTTATAAAAAACAATTTTGTCCCTTTTGTTCCTCGAAATCCTCAAGGGACAAAAGAGGCACTTTCAGGATGTAAAATACAGAACTTCTCATTCTAAAAACCATAGATATATTTAGCACATCAAAGAATGTATTTGTATTTCATATATTTTTTCTTGTAAACTCTTATTCCTAGACAATATTTTTTAAATATATTCTCCAATATCCTTCTGATAACAAGGCGTGACTTTTCCACAAGAATACTTAGACATATCCTATTTTCTCTCCCATATATCTAAAACAAGTATTATAAACACATCACTTTATTCTAGAAATAATAACTGAAGGGCATATATCATTCATATACACAAGATAATAAAATGGGGTATAAAATAAGACGACAATCATAATGAAATCAAAAATAAAATTCCTCAAATGATATTTTTGATTCGCATCATGTGATAAAATATTAAATAAACAAGTAACTTTACATTAAATCTAAGAGGAAACTCTATGCAAAACATTAATATAGAAAATCATGGATTTACAACGAATAATCTATTTGGTTAAAGAAACCAAAGAAATCATCACAAACCGGGAAATGGCAGCCCATGTAAAAGAAAAAGGAGTTGCCGATTATGTCACGCAAGTGGATGTAGCCGTACAGAACTTCCTAAAAGAAGAATTATATAAACTATACCCAGAAATCCAATTTCTCGGAGAAGAAACCGGCTTGCAACAGATGAACACAGATAGTTATTGGATTCTAGACCCCGTGGATGGAACAACCAATCTCATACACGACTATCACCACAGCGTAGTATCATTGGCGCTTTGCCAACAAAATGAAATTGTATTAGGCATTGTCTATGACCCATACCATGATGAGGTTTTCTCTGCAGTCAAAAAAGAAGGTAGTTTCTTGAATGGCAAGCCTATCCATGTTTCCTCTGCCAAAAAACTGTCGGAAACTATCATCGGTATCGGAACTGCTAAAAGAGAACTGGCTAAAGAAAACTTTACTAGGTTTCTCAAGGTCTACGAAAACTCACAAGACATCCGAAGATTGGGGTCTGCGGCACTGGAACTGGCATATACAGCATGTGGCCGGCAAGGTGGATATTTTGAAGTGTATCTGAACCCTTGGGACTATGCTGCAGGCATACTTTTGGTAGAAGAGGCAGGAGGAAAGGTAACTGACTGGATTGAGAATAAGCTTAATCCCAGACAAGGAAACCAAGTAATCGGAACAAACGGAAATATCCATCAAGAACTTCTCAGAATATTATAATAAGAGATCCTTATTTTTAGTTTAATATAAGCTGCAAAAGAAAATCTATATTATGGCAAGCAATATTGAATTTGTAGAGTTTATATGCTCTTAACTACAAGAACTAGGGCATATCCGTTTTCGAAAGATGTTTGGGGACTATATGGTATATGTAAACGAAAAGCTGTTATTAATGTTGCAAAGATCAAAAAAGAAATAATTGTGGAGGATGTCCTCGTTTTCCTTGTTCGCACTTCGTGAATGACTCTTCTATATCTAAAGAAGAAAACGAGAAGAATCTAAAAAAGATGATTGACAATCTTTCGGAATTCAATCAATAGATTAAAGAATTTAAGCTAATACAAAGTAAGTACTCAGCCCCCCGTATTTTTACTCTCTGAAAGTTATTCTTAGTTTGCGCGAATTTAAAACGTGAAACAATGAAGAATTTTAGAGGAGAAAATACGGGGGCAGTATTAGGTATAGTTTTGTAAAAACGCTTTCTTTTACTACTATTTACTGAATGTCCCTATTTAGTATGCACATTTTTCAATGTATCCTTCCTGTTCATACACCCTACCATAGTGATGAATCATGCCAACCAACCCATTCAAACGTGAATCTATAATCTTCAGATTTTTATATCTAAGATATTGAGTGTCATACAGTCCCGTATTCCCAGATTTCAACCTTTCTTCAATATCTTCGGGAATAAGAAAACTCGCTCTGTCGCCCCAAAATTTATAAAACTCTGATTGATATATACATATACCTGCCAGATCAAAATCTCCAAAATGTATATATCTATTAGGAATTTTGATAAGCCATTCCCTTAAATCTGCCGACTGGGGATATCTGGAAACAAACAAAACTTTATTATCTCCAAACAGATATTTCTGACTCCGTATACGACAGAAGTTCTCACCATTTTCCACTCCAACCACTGTCACGTCTGACGGTATATAAAATTCATCTGGATTTTTTTGATAAATCTTAGCCTCTTCTCCCCATACAGGTGTAAGTCCTCTTGCTCCATCAACCGGTGCCGCTAATGGAAAAATATTAAGACCTTTCTTCAAGAAGACCGGATTATACATAAAACAGGATAACCTACGTCTGGTATCCCATGCCAATCTACCAATTTCCTCACCCCAAAGGATTACTTTTAACGACTGTACCATAATTTATCCTATTTAGAATTTCTGACACGCTGTACTTTTTTATCATCCCTACGCATCAGGTAAGGAGATTCGGGCAACTCCGGAAGAAGATTGTCTATAGTGCTAATCTGCCCGACCACTTTCAACAACACAATAAATGTTGACAACGAAATATTACCTGCTATACCATTCTCGAATTTGTGGATGGTTGTAAGTCCAATACCGGATTGCTCAGAAACATCTTTCTAAGTAAGATTGCAACGAATTCTATATTCTTTAAATCTGTTACCTAATAGCCTTACAAGCTCAGGTGTGGAGTATTCATAGAAATCTACCATATAAACCGCATTTATGTATTATTATAATGATAGTTACATATATTTCCAAGCATTAATCTTCAATATTATAAAGATTATAAATACGAAACTATGCAATTTCTGAGAATAAAACTAATTTTTTTTGTGAAAACTTATCGTCAGATTCATAGTAACTGATTATAAATCCTATATTTTGTATTTGTTATATGTCCAATTTCGCAATTTTCCTCATAAAGTTTTTCGGGAAAAGCATTTTCCATCGCGGAACATCCTTTCCGGTGTTATACCTGCTGGTATGTACATGTCCGAAAAGCTACCATGTACCACAGTAAGCTCCTCCATAACAAAGGAAGGGACAATGGTTCAGATAAATTTTCTGTTTATTTACTTCAATATGCATCTGCATCGTTATCTGTTCAAAGTACTTCGTATAATTCTGCCTGAGATTCTTAATATCATGATTACCAGCTATAAGATATATTTTCCCATTCTATCTGCATCGGTAAGATTATCACTTATACCTTCTACCATCATTACCAAATTCCTCCACCCCAATGCATAATACCTGGTTTTGCTGTCATAGGGCGACAAGTGGAGCATACTCTTTTCCAAACGTTTACATAGAGTACCACACCTCCGTTTTCAGCATGAAGAAGTTTTATGTCTTTTTTGATTGCAAAGTAACTGAGGATTCCCTAACTATATAATGTGTACTTTATCGGATACTTACATACAATTTGAACATATTGCAGTATTTTATTCCCAACCATATATTTTTTCCTGTGCAACATAAATTCCCTGCAAAATCATCCGTCATACAATAAATCTCTGTAACTTTAGCCGCTGATAACATAGCAGTAAACGTTTAAATGTTACAATCCGGCACTATAAACTTAACATTTTATTGCTATCTTATTTATTATCAATGAAAAGCTTATCACTCTAACACCATATTATGTTATGTTAGAGTATAAAACACAAGAGAAACGGTATTCTTCGGGTCTAACCCCGTTTTTATATCGAACTCGGTTATGAGAGTAACCATAGATTGCGCATATTCTTGCACAGCTATGAGTCAAACTTAACAATTGAAGTCTGTTAAACTAAAAGCAAAAAATGAAAGGTTCGGTAAATATTAGTGACTATTTCTACGGCGCAAAGACACAGTTTATTATACCCCTCTACCAGCGTAAGTATGCATGGCAGAAAAAGCATTGTGTACGTTTATTTGAAGATCTGATAAAAATTCATAAAGAAGAATTGCAAAGCCATTTTTTCGGAAGTATTGTTGCAACAAAAGCCAGCGAGGTTGAAGACGATTTGCTGATTATCGATGGTCAGCAGCGTATCACAACTTTATCGCTCCTGATTCTGGCCGCTTTCAATGCAGTTGCCAATGGCGATATGCAACCTGGCAATGAAGATATTGAGGAAGTAAGGAAAAACTATCTCTATGCCATAAGAAAAAGAATTGACAGACAGATAAAACTGCGCCCGATTGAAGGAGATATCGAAGCATATGATGCACTGTTTACCAACAATTCAGATGATTTCATCAAGAATACAGGCATTACTGCAAACTACGAACTTTTTTACCAATTAATTCAGATAAGCAACCTCACTTTTGAGGAGCTTATTAAAGCCATCGAGAAACTGGAAGTGATTGATATTCGTTTGGAAGCGAAAGATAATCCACAGTTGATTTTTGAATCTCTAAACTCGTGCGGCAAAGACCTTGAAGAGGCAGATAAGGTACGCAACTATCTGCTCATGTCACTTTCTTCCAAGAAGCAGGAAGACTACTACCATGCCTACTAGAGCAAAATAGAAAAACTGACAGATGGAGAGCCAACAATGTTTATCCGTGATTATCTGACACTAAAGAAAGGCACGATCAGCAATATTGAGGACTTATATTTTGACTTCAAATCATACGATATGAAGTCTCACATCGACCGTCAAATCCTCCTTGAAGATATGTTGAAGTTTGCCAAATACTATCGGCAGATACTCAAAGGCGAAACCAGCCATGCCCGTCTCAACCGCAAGCTGAAACAGATTGCGACCATAGAATCTCTTGTACACTTGCCCTACCTGTTGTCGTTCTTTGACTATGCGTCAACGAATAACCTGAACGAAACCGAACAGTATGAAGTATTAGACACAATCGAAAACTACTGGGCCCGCCGGATTATCTGCAACTACCCTGCAAATGCGCTTCAAAAGATGTTTGCTACTCTCCATAATGATATTTTGAAGATATACAAACGCCATAAGGAAAGAGATGCCGAGTTACTTCTACCGTACTCTCAGATCCTCAAATTCATTTTGCTCAGGAAACAAGGAACCGTATCATTTCCAAACGACAACGATGTTAAATCAGCCTTTCCAACCAGACAGATTTATCGTATTCCAAGCAACTATAAGTTCTTCCTGTTCGAACGTATGGAAAATGAAAACAGTCCGGAGGCAAATGATACAATCGTAAAAAAAATGAAGGACGGCATATTCACCATAGAACACATCATGCCTCAGACACTAACACCTCAGTGGAAAGAAGAACTGGGAGAAAACTGGCAGCAGATATATGACACCTATCTCCACACTTTTGCCAACCTAACCCTTACCGGATTCAATACGTCATACAGCAACCACTCGTTTCAGGAGAAAAAGGACGGATACACAGACCGCAAAGGAAACAAGATTAACGGTTTTAAAAACTCGGCTTTCTGTTTGTCAAACTATCTAAAACAATGTTCTAAATGGACTATTGACGAGATTAAAGAAAGACAACAGATTCTTCTTGAAAACTTCCTCCGGCTATGGCCGATGATACAGACGGAATATGTTCCACTGGAAAAGGAATATGAGTTGGTTTCATTTGACGACGACGAATATGAACTGAGTTGGCGGCAAATCATCGGTTATCGCTACAGAAACGAACGGCATGCAGTCTCAAACTGGGTGGAAATGCTGGTACAAGTCTGCAAACTCATATACAATGAAAGTCCTTCTACAATGACCTATGTAGCCGGTAAGAATTACTGGATACATGCTTCCGAGGCCAAAGGAAGAAGCAAAGTGACAGAACATTGTTACGTTCATACTTCTTGCAGTACAAACACCAAACGCAATATCTTGAACTACTTATTTAAAGAATGCGAGATACCGGCAAGCATTCTTGAATTTGAGCTGGTTCCACTGGCAGATAAGGTTATGGACTCCAATGAAGAGTAATTCTTTTTCATTGTTTGATTTTAATCCCGATTCACGAAAACACATCAAAAACAATAACAAAAAAGAAACAGCCACATGCCCATCATCGAAATATCATCCCTATCCCACCCCGGAGTGGAAATTTTCAGCACGCTTACCGAAGCTCAGCTACGTAATCGCATCGAACCTACCAAAGGCATCTTCATTGCGGAAAGTCCCAAAGTCATTTCCGTTGCCATTGATGCAGGATATAAACCTCTGGCACTCCTATGCGAACAGAAACACATTACGGGTGATGCCGCAACCATCATTGGGCGCAGCGGAGACATTCAGATCGGAAGAGCACACGTCTGAA
>OIRQ01000258.1_pt1 | contig 13453 bp, 14 predicted proteins | sample 1586271 | NCBI WGS metagenome assembly OIRQ01 (sample SAMN02674970, study PRJEB24791) | human gut metagenome, SKBSTL043 | isolation source: stool | host: Homo sapiens | place: USA | reverse complement strand
TGTGCTCTTCCGATCTCCCGCACTGGTACCGACTATAATATCCGGTCTTAGCGCACATTCTTCCATCATTCGAAATACGCCGATATGCGCAAAACCTTTCGCTCCGCCTCCGCTAAGCGCCAAGCCCAACCTATAGGGTTTATGGTTTGTCTCTTCTGCCATTTATTTCTTGTCTCTTAATCTGGTAACAAATATGCTGTTTTTTTTAATTAGAAACATTATTATTAGGGAAAAAGTTTCCATCCTCTTTTATTTTTGCTACATTTACACGGAAAGCAAAGGTGTTGTCACATTGTTTTCTTAAGTATAACATTAAATCTACCATGTTATGATTACGAGTATTTTCTGGATTATCCCGTTAGCGTCTGTCCTAGCGCTAGCATTCGCCTGGTTCTTCTTCAGGCAAATGATGAAAGAGAGTGAAGGAACTGAGTTGATGAAAAAGATCGCCTCCTTTGTGCGTGAAGGGGCGATGTCGTATCTGAAACAGCAATACAAAGTAGTCGCCTCGGTTTTCGTTGTCCTAGTAATCTTATTCTCTATTATGGCCTATGGCTTCCATGTTCAAAACGAATGGGTTCCGATCGCCTTCCTGACAGGAGGTTTCTTTTCAGGATTAGCGGGTTTCTTAGGCATGAAAACAGCGACTTATGCCTCGGCCCGTACAGCGAACGCAGCCCGTACTTCCTTGAATAAAGGTTTACAAGTGGCTTTCCGAAGCGGGGCGGTCATGGGCTTAGTAGTCGTTGGGCTTGGATTGCTGGATATCTCATTCTGGTATATCCTGTTAAATGCTTTCATCCCAGACGAGGCTTTGGACCCGACCCATAAACTCACCATTATCACGACAACCATGCTTACATTCGGAATGGGTGCCTCCACGCAAGCCTTGTTCGCACGTGTGGGAGGAGGAATCTATACGAAAGCCGCCGATGTAGGCGCCGACCTTGTGGGCAAAGTGGAAGCCGGCATCCCTGAAGACGATCCCCGCAATCCCGCAACCATTGCCGACAATGTAGGCGATAACGTGGGCGACGTTGCCGGTATGGGGGCCGACCTTTACGAGAGTTATTGCGGCTCCATTCTTGCTACGGCGGCTCTTGGCGCAGCCGCTTTTATCCATTCGGGGGATACGCTGATGCAGTTCAAAGCCGTCATTGCCCCGATGCTGATTGCCGCTGTGGGGATTATCCTTTCTATTATAGGCATCTTCTCCGTGCGTACCAAAGAGAATGCCGGGATGAAGGACCTGCTGAACTCCCTTGCTTTCGGTACGAACCTGAGTTCGGTGCTGATAGTCATTGCCACTTTCCTTATCCTTTGGCTGTTGAAGCTGGACAACTGGGTGTGGATATCCTGCTCGGTGGTTGTGGGGCTGGTGGTAGGCATCGTTATCGGTCGTTCCACGGAATACTATACTTCCCAGTCTTACCGCCCCACCCGGAAATTGAGTGAGAGCGGCAAGACGGGGCCAGCTACTGTCATTATCTCGGGTATCGGTCTGGGTATGCTCTCTACTGCCATTCCGGTAATTGCCGTAGTGGTGGGCATCATTGCTTCCTATCTTTTTGCTTCCGGTTTCGACTTTGCCAATGTAGGTCTGGGACTTTACGGCATCGGTATCGCTGCCGTAGGCATGCTTTCCACGTTGGGCATTACACTGGCCACGGACGCTTACGGTCCTATCGCCGACAATGCCGGCGGCAATGCGGAAATGTCCGGTCTGGGCGAGGAGGTGCGTAAGCGTACCGATGCGCTCGATTCTTTGGGCAATACGACAGCCGCTACGGGTAAGGGCTTTGCCATCGGTTCGGCTGCATTGACGGGACTTGCCCTGCTTGCATCCTACATCGAGGAAATCCGTATCGGTCTGACCCGTCTGGGCACTACCGACATCTTTGTGGGCGGTGAAGCGGTGTCCGTACAAGATGCCACTTTCTTTGATTTCATGCACCACTACGATGTAACGTTGATGAATCCCAAAGTTTTTTCGGGCATGTTCCTCGGTTCGATGATGGCTTTCCTGTTCTGCGGACTGACGATGAATGCCGTAGGTCGTGCCGCTGCCCATATGGTGGATGAAGTACGCCGCCAGTTTCGCGAGATAAAGGGTATCCTTACAGGTGAGGCCGAACCCGATTATGAACGTTGTGTAGCCATCTCCACGAAAGGCGCGCAACGCGAAATGGTAGTTCCCTCGCTGATAGCAATCATTGCTCCCATTCTGACCGGACTTGTCTTCGGTGTTCCCGGTGTGTTGGGACTGCTTATCGGCGGACTTAGCAGCGGATTCGTACTTGCTATCTTTATGGCGAATGCCGGCGGTGCGTGGGACAATGCCAAGAAGTATGTCGAGGAAGGCAATTTCGGCGGCAAAGGCAGCGAAGTGCATAAAGCCACGGTTGTAGGCGATACGGTAGGTGATCCGTTTAAGGATACTTCCGGTCCGAGCCTTAATATCCTTATCAAACTGATGAGCATGGTGGCCATTGTTATGGCGGGGCTGACTGTGGCTTGGAGCCTGTTCTAAACATAAGCGATTCGTTCCGTAAGACGAAATCATTCATCCCGTGAGACGGATTTATTCATCTCACGGGATGATTTTTGCCGTTTCGCGAGACGAATATATTTGTCTCATGGGATGGATTTATCACAATAATATCCTAATTTCTACGTTCGAAGCAGCGCTTTGTCTGTAATCACCTATATCGAACAGAACAAGGTCACCAGAAACGGCACGCTGAAATCCACAACAAATCCGTGAAATATGGAGACTACGACAAACTGCTGTCCTGCGGTACGGGTGATTATCGGGAGTGTGGTATCCATCGTTGTGGCGCCGCCGGCAGAGATGGGAGCCAGGTTGCCAAACCAGCGTACCAGTAACGGTGCTGCCAGCAGGGTAAGTATCTCGCGGCTGATATTGGCGAGTAGGGCGATAGTTCCGAGTTCGGCTCCTTTGTATTCGGTAATGAAGATACTGGAGAGTGAATAATATCCGAATCCCGAACCTACGGCCAGGCAATCGGTCAGGGAACGGTGCGTCAGGATGAGGCTGACCGCTGCAGAGCCTGCCAGTGTGCCCAGTATCGTCATAATGGGCAGAAATACCAGCCGGGGATTGAGCGAACGGAAATTCTTCAATGTCTGCGGGTCGTTACCCACACTCAATCCTACACTGAACATCAGGGCGCAAAGTGCATAGAAGCTGACCTTGCTATCCATGACTGCATCAACGGGTATCAGGTGGAAAATTCCGCAAAGCGTACCCAAAACAAAGAAACCGATTATAATAAGGCTGCCTTTCATGCCGTTTTTCCTTTCTTCCTATATAAAGCTTTCCACAGCGCCCAGGCAGCAATGACACTGCCCAACGTACTGCCCAAGGTCAGTATCACGGCTTCGATGCCTATGGTGTGCAATCCTTTGATGATTTGCTCGTTGCCGCCAACTTCAATGCCGAGGATGAACAGCAGCGCCCAGATTAATACCGTGATGACAGTATGAATCTTATGTAAACTTCTTTTCCGTAAGAGATAGCCCAGCAACATTCCGGTGAGCATCAGTCCGATAATCGTAAACATCTCTGTTGTATTTTAATTTGCCGGCAAAGATAGTCATATTTATTCTCTTTAAAAATCCGGTTTACTTATGAAAAGGTTTATCTTTGCGCATTCTAATGTAGTGATGTATGCTGTTACCTTATTTAAATAAAGAACTGATAGAAGCGGGATGTGACGAAGCGGGGCGCGGCTGCCTTGCCGGTGCTGTCTATGCCGCAGCCGTTATTCTTCCCAAAGATTTCAAGAACGAACTGCTGAACGATTCCAAGCAACTGACCGAAAAACAGCGGTATGCCCTGCGCGAAGTCATTGAGAAAGAAGCGTTGGCATGGGCGGTGGGGATTGTTTCTCCCGGGGAAATAGATAAGATAAATATCCTCAATGCTTCTTTTCTTGCCATGCACCGTGCTGTTGACCGGTTGCAGCTACGTCCGCAACATTTGCTTATCGACGGCAATCGTTTCAAGAAATATCGGGACATTCCGCATACCACCGTTGTGAAAGGCGACGGCAAATACCTTTCCATTGCAGCTGCTTCCATTCTTGCCAAGACCTATCGCGACGATTATATGAACCGGCTGCACGAAGAGTTCCCTTATTACGACTGGAATCATAATAAGGGATATCCCACAAAGAAGCACCGTGCGGCTATTGCCGAACGGGGAACCACTCCTTATCACCGCATGACGTTCAATTTGCTGGGTGGCGGGCAGTTGGAGCTTCCTTTCCTATAATCTTTGTTCCAATAAGTCTATCCGTTTGGATAGCAGGTCGATGATTCTGGTGTTGGCCTTGATGAGTTCACGGAGGTCATTCAGGTCATATGCGCTGTCATTGTTGCTGTTGTTTTTGCAACTGTTGTCTGTATTCGGATTCATGCTTTTGTCTATGTGGCTGAATAGACTTAACGCAGAGATACCCAGTACCTTTGCGATTTTGTCTAATCTTGTCAGTGTTAAATCCGTTTCACCATATTCAATTTTACAGTAGGCACTTGTAGAAAGATTTAATTTTTCGCTCATTTGTTCTTGTGTCAGGTTCTTCTCCAAGCGTAGCAGCTGCAGTTGTTGTCCTGCGATTTTCTTTAGTTTTGTGTTCATTCTGATAGTATTTTGGTTAATAGTAGGTGTTTATTGGGTAAATATAATAAAATTAGTGTACATACGCAATATTAAAATGCGCTTATCTTTGTTAACGAAAAAAAAAGTTATCTGAGACGGATTGATAAGATGTGATATCATGATTAAGCAGATTGGAAACTGACTGTGAAGCGTATTTTCAGATTTAGTAAAAAGCTGTTCACAACTATCAATATTTTTTAGGCGAAAAGGGAGATTTACACATTTATTATAAACCCTGGAGCAGAAGTACTATTTCTGTTTCACATTAAAAATTACAGGTTATGAAGAAATATTTATTGGTTTTATTGGGTCTGCTTGTTTTGACTACCACTACTTACTCTCAGGAATTAACGGAGAAAGAGAAAGCAAGACAAGAAAAAGAAGCACGAAAACAAGCAAAAGAGAATGCCAAGAAAGAAGCTAAATTGAAGAAAGCAGCCAAGAAGGATGCTAAAATAGCTGATTTGCGTGCAGATTATGAAGAATTTTTGGCAGAGTGGGAGCCTATCGAAGCCAATATAGGCATTGCGGAAGTTGATACATTTTTTATACACACGAATGAATTGTTTGCTTTGCTGCAACGGGTAGAAGAGAATACTGCTTTTATAGAGATGGTTCCCGAACCTTATTTTGACGAAGAAATGGGAGTGACGGATACAATTTGGAATGCCAAAAACAAGAATACAAACGAACCCATTGCCAAGAATGATGCGCTGAAAGTATATAGTATCGCTACTCTGAATCTTACAGAGGCTGCTGCCCGCGGAGTCTCCCTTACTGCTGAAAGCGTATCGGCACTGGCATCTCTGACTTCGGACCCATTGAAAGCATTGACAATCGGAAAGAAAGTGAAACAGGCAACAAAAGCTATTAAGATGTCTGTAAATGTAATTCCATTGATTCAGCGTAATATCAAAGAGAACACGGAGAAACTGAAGTATAAGAAAGCCAACGAGGGGCAGGAAGTGAAAGAAGAATAGTTGTAAACAAGGGACAGCACGATGAAAAAGATATATTTATTGTTTGTAATGCTTACTCTTGCTTTGGGTGTTTTTGCCCAAAGTAAGGGTAAGAACGCAATGACCTTACGTCTTGTAGATATAAAGGTTACGGACGGCACTTTGGTGAATATTGCCAAAGAGCAGGAGGCCAAAGGTAATACCAAACCTATGGATATGATTCGTATCTATGAGGGGAATGTACGTGCCAAGCTGGATGAAGTGGCAAAGGCGAGCGGGCGTTTTGAGATATCCGATGAAAACGCATTGGAAGCCCTCACACGGGATGCAGAGGCCAGTCTGTTTATGAAGATGTCCAGAGCGGAAAAGATAGAGTACGTATCCTCCAAGCAGAATGACTATACGCTTTCCTGTGATATAAACAGTTGCCAGTTCACCCGCAGGGCAGGTGGAGCAGGTTATTCCTGTGTACTTCGCCTGAAAGTAAGCATCAGTGATGCGCGCGATTCTACGGCGGCAGCATTGATTTCGCGTGAGTTTATCAGCGATATCAAGAAAACCGCTATCCGTCCCAACCGGGACGCTGCTTGTCAGGAAGCTCTGGCTACTTTAACGGAGCCTTTGACGGACTTCTTTTTAAATAATATCCCGGTATACGGGCTTCTCGGCTACGAAGGAGATGAATATGTCATTACCTGCGGCGAGAGCCTGAATATAAGAAAAGGAGATCAGTTCCAGGTTTCTTTGATAAAATATAGTGGCGGGGAGCGTCAGAGCGAAGTGGTTGGTGCTGTAAAGGTACAAGACTTGCGCGCTTCTACATCTGCGGTTTCTTTCACCGAGGGTAAAGACCGTATAATAGAATTGATACCTACATTGGATGCCAACAGTTTCCTGCAATGTAGACTGTTACTTTTAAAATCCCGTTGATATATGAAGAAGATATTGATTTTTTCTTTTTTCTGTTTACTGTGCTTCACGACTTCTTTTGCCCAAAAGGTAAAACCGGTGAATTATGGTGGATCGGTTAATTTAATGGAAGTAAGGGGACGTGGAGGAGATGCCGTCGTGGTACTCCGTACGTTGGGATATGGCAAGAACGATGCTTTGGCGCAGGAAGATGCGGAAGTGCGTGTGATCCGTGCTTTGCTTTATTCGGGTTTTTCCAAGGATTATCCGGCTGTGATTTCGATGACGGAGTCGGAGGCGGAAGCGAAGAGCCAGGGCAAGTTGCTTGCTTTTTTTGAGAACAAGGAGTATAAGGATTGTATAAGTTCGGTGAAGCCCATGGGAAAACTGGACAAAGTGAAAGGTGAGAAAGTAAAGAAAAAGCCTTTTGATATTGCAGTCAACTATTATGTTTTGAAGAATAAGATAGCGAATATGAACTTCGATTCGTTCGGTTTTTGATTAATATAGATGATTATGAGAATAGTTGTTTCTTTTTTAAGTCTGTTCCTACCTCTTTATCTGTTAGCCCAAAACGGTCAGGCGAGACAGCCGAATGTAATGGTGGTTCCGTTTGTAGAACCCGGAGAAGGAGAGAACGACCGGATAAAAGATGCGGTTCTGAATGATGAAGCTGTGCCGTTGGCTCTTTCCAAGATAAAGGAAGAGTTTAATTTGCGTAATTTCAAGACGATTGACTTTATGACGGAGTTCCAGCGGGTACAAAACCGTGCTTATGCGGCCTCTGCATTGAATGCCAAATCTACCGGATTGCAGGCGTATGTGGATGGCGCACGGGCGGATATATATGTGACGGTGAAAATTTCCAAAGAAGATTTCGCCGGAGGAGCTTCCAATGTCACTCTTTTGATGGAGGCTAAAGAGCGTGAGACCGGTTTTTCGTTGGCAAACGCCAGTATTGTGAGCGACCGTTTCCGTGCGTCTAAAAAAGAGCTGACCGAATATGCCTTGGAAGGCATCTCTGAGAATTTCTTCAACCAGTTGAAACAGGCATTCCGTGATATGGTAACCAATGGCCGGGAAGTGAACATAACCCTCAATGTCGATGAAAACTGCGACTTTGATATGGAAAACGATGTTGTCGGCACAAGAGATATGACGTTGAGTGATGAACTTGACGAGTGGGTGCTTGAAAATGCTTTCAAAGGCAACGGTGAAGTCCGTTCGGGAGGCAACGGCCTGAATGTCTATATGCGTGTGCCGGTATATGACCCTGATACGGGAAGACCGCGTTCCATAAAGTCGGAAACGGGCAAGCTGAGAAGGTGTTGTTGCCCTTGACGATGGTGGATGAATTCGTCACCGTCATGCGGACGCTCATCTTCTTGCCCACCGTGCCAAAGTTGATGCCCAGATAGAACTGCACGTTCGGCAGGCGCTGGATGGTCAGCGTGTGCTTGCCTGCACCGGTGTAGCCGTCGCCGCTCTGCAGTTCAAAAACGACCTTGCCGCGTTCCTCCATCACCTGCGTCGGAACGGTCAGCATGGTACTCTTCTGCCCTGCCGGGATGACCACGGAATACGCGCCGTCCAGCCCGTCGCAGGTCAGGGAAACCGTCAGGTCTTTGTCGCTTGCGGGCGACACGTTCAGCTTCATCGTATAATCATAGCCGCCGTTGATTTGCCCGTTTTTCTCGGCAAAGGTGACTTTCACACCGTCCGCCAGCGCGACGGACATCAGCAGCGCCAGCATCATGCCCAGCGCGCAAAACCATTTTTTCATGTGCAGCCTCCATTGGTCGTCGATCGTTGATATATCTGCTCGGACATACACGTCCACTTCTATTATACCATTGATTGAAAAGGAACACAAGTGCAAAAAAGCGCCGCTCCGCTTGACCATATTCAATCAGCGGGGCGGCGCGATGTGTCAGGGAATTACTGCTCTGCCAGCTTGTTCAGCATCTCAACGATGCTGCGGCTGTTCTCCAGCTGATTCTCCATGCCTTCGACAATCTGCTCTTCCGCAGTCGTCTCATCCGCATCCGCGTGCAGGACAACCGGCAGCTGCTTGCCGACGAACTGCTCCGCGAAGGCGTCCAGCATTTCCTGCGTCAGACCTTCGACTTCATTTTCCAGCGTCAGCTTCAACTCCGTCACCACATTGTTCGCATCCAGATGCAGTTCAACATCAAGCGTGTATTCGTCCGGCAGCATAGACGTGATGGTGGTGGTAAGAACTCTTCCTTCAGCAGCGGGTTCTTCCGTTGCTTCGGGTTCAGCGGCGGGTTCTTCCGTCGCGTCGGGTTCGGCGGCGGGTTTTTCCGTCGCGTCGGGTTCGGCGGCGGGTTCTTCCGTCGCTTCGGGTTCGGCGGTGGGTTCTTCCGTCACAGCGGGCTCGACAGCGGGTTCTTCCGTCACAGCGGGCTCGACAGCGGGTTCTTCCGTCGCAGCGGGTTCAACAGCGGGTTCTTCCGTCACAGCGGGCTCGACAGCGGGTTCTTCCGTCGCTTCGGGTTCGGCGGCGGGTTCTTCCGTCACAGCGGGCTCGACAGCGGGTTCTTCCGTCGCAGCGGGCTCGACAGCGGGCTCTTCCGTCACATCCGGCTCAGCGGCGGGTTCTTCCGTCGCTTCGCCGTTCAGCGCGCTCTGCGCCAAGCCAAGGTTCTGCATCAGCTCATCCAGCTGGGCGGACACGTTGTCGAGGTAGCCCTGCGCCGCCGCCTGATTCGCCTTTGCGGTGTCCAGTTCAGCGGTCAGCGTTTCCACCTGCGCCTTGTTCGCTTCGTTTTCGTCGTTCAGCACAACCAGCTGGGCTTCCAGTTCCGCCACCTTTGCGGTGGATTCTTCCAGCACCAGCTGCGCTTCGCGGAGGTCATTCTGCGCGGTGGTCAGTTCCGCCTGCGCCGTCTCCTTGTCGGCAATGGTCTGCTGGAGTTCGGTGTTGCTGGCGGCCAGCTGACCGTTGACCTCATCCAGCTGACTGGACAGGTTATTCGACCGCACGAACAGCGCGACCATCACGATGACCGCCACGACCAGCACGACGATGAGTGCAAACAGGGAGACTTTCTTCTTCTCGCTGTTTTCCGGCGTGTTCTGTGCCGGTGTCTGGGACTTGTTTTCGGACATGGGAACTTCCTCCTTGCTTTGTCAGTCGAATCTCAGGCTGTGAATAAATGCGGCTGGTATACTATTCCCAAATGCGAATGCGCAAGCAGATAGCGCAAGTGAATTGGGGAATAGGCTCACTCCTCTGCCTGCCCAAGGAGCTGCCGTGCGGCGTCCACCTGCGCCTGAAGGGATGAAAGCGTCTTTTGCAGCGTCTCCACCTCTCCGATCAGCTCACTGTCCGGGGTCCGAAGGAGAGCGAGCTGCTGCGTGAGCGTTTCCGCCTGCGCCGCTAATTCCGCATTCTCGCTACGAAGCGCCTTGCGCTGGGCGCGGAGTTCCTGCTCGCGCGCGGACGCTGCATCCGCTTCGGGCTGCACCGCCTGCAATTGCGTCAGCGTTTCCGGCAGGTCAACGTCGATTTGCGCGCGCTGCGTCTGCTGGAGCTTCAACCGCGCCAGACTTGCATCCAGCTGCAATTGCGTCAGCCGAAGCTGCTCGCCCTGCTGCGCCAGCCGAACCGCCAGCACACACAGCGCCACGCACACCACACACATCACCGCGACAAAAATGGCACGGAATCCCTTGGAAACTTTCGGCAGCATGCTGCTTCCTCCTCTTCCAGTCTCGCCAACAGGGAGCCTTTCTATTCACTATTGTAGCATATTCCGGTACAAATTGCAAAGCAAAAGCGCTGAAAAATGCCGCTTGTTCGGCAAATTGTTACAAATCATTCATTTTTTGAGCCGCGTCGGCGAGACTTTTGGCGAGATAGTCCAAATTTTCCTGTCGGCAGACGGTATCGCGGGAAGTGTGGATGCGCCCGGTGATGAGTCCCACCCCCGCGCTGTGGTGGTATGCCGATACGCCCACCCCGCACACGAACCGCCGATAATCGCCCGCGCCTTGCACACCCGCGCGCCCGAAGAACTGCGTCGACACGCCGGATGCCATCGCGTTTTCTTCGAGGGATTCGCGGACGGCGGCGTATTCCGGCTTATCCTGCGCCATTTTCGGGGCGCTGATGACAAACGTGTCGCCATCCCCAACGCAGTTGAGGTCGACAAGCAGCTTCATCGTCTGCACTTCGACGTGCTGTGCGCCGTAGCTCTTTGCGCCGCGGCTGCCCGTCTCCTGATGATCAAAGAGGATGAACGCCGTCTTTTCGCGCGCTTCAGGGGACAGGCGCTGCATCGTCTCCAGCAGGGCAGCAATGCCGGATGTGTTGTCATTGACGTTATGCTTGTTCGCCGCGCCGAACATCATCAGCAGCATCAGCGCCAGATAGGCGAAAAAGAACGTCAGAATCAGCCAATCGCCGCTCTTCGTCGCCAGCCCGACTGCCGTGCCAATCAGCAGGGAAATCAGCAGCATTCCCAGCAGCACCGCGCCCTGTGATAGAATATATACTGGAAAATTCCGGGGAATGCGCAAATCGGGCACGCCGATGGTCGCCGCCGTATCGTAGTGGGCGCTGATGAGCAGTTCGGCATTTTGAGGGTCGCCGGCGACGATGTTGCGGTGGCGCAGCTTGTCCTTTCGGTTCATGCCGTCCACATAGGGGCGATACCCCATTTCGCGCATCTTCGCCATCACCCACTTCTCGAACGCCCGCTTCTGCGCCGTCGTTTTGCGGATGGGGAACTGCGCGTCGATTTCTTCGCGTATGGTCATGCTTGCTCCTTCCCGACGACCTGCCGGAGGACGGCTTCCACCGTGTCCGCCACGCCCTGCAGGGTGATTTCGTCGTACGTCGTGTCATGTCTGGTATGAATTTTGCTGCAGTACCAGCCTACATGCTTTTTCTTGCGGCAGGCGCAGATACCCACGCCGAGCTTGAAGTGCTTCTGGTCGGAGGAGAAATTGCACTTCTCCATGTTGCCAAGGACGACCGGAATGCCGCTGCTTTTCCGCGTCGTCTCGCCCAGTGCCGGATACTTCTCCCGTGCCGCTTTCGGCACAAGCATCAGCATGGCTTCCCCCACGCCGATGCAGTCCATGTTCAGCACAAGTGTCTCTTTTGCCGCCTGCTTGTGCGCTTTCGCCAGCCCCGATGCGCCGAGCAGCCCCTTCTCCTCGTTGTCGAACAGCACGAACGCAATCTCCTCCGGCTTTTCCGCCGCGAACGATTCCATCAGCGCCAGCACCCCGCACACGCCCGACGTGTTGTCATTGACGTTGTGCGGATTCGGCACGCCCGCCAGCAGCAGATACATCATCAGGCAGTACAGCCCAATCAGCGTCGCTTCCGTGCAGAAGATGCTGCCCGTGAGCTTTTCCACAATCCCCGTCGGTACGAAGATGAACACCACCATCACCAGCGCAATCAGTGCCTGAACGAGGTAGAACATCGGGCGATTCATGGGCAGCATGACATTCGGCAGCCCGACGGTTGCGGGCGTGTCGTAATGCGCCGTAACAAGCACTTTCGCCTTGTCCACATCGCCCACGACGATATTGCGGTTCGTGCAGATTGCCTTGTTTTCCTCCATCCTCGCCGCATAGCCCATTTCCTGCGCCTTTTGTACCTTGCTTTTGCGCACCGGAAACCGCGCATTGACCTCCTGCATCCAGCGATTCGTATTCACTTTTCCTGCTCCTTTTCCGTGTATGGCACGACCTCCACCACCGTCAGCGTGTCGCCCTCGACGACAAAGCGAATATCCACCTCACCATACGGCACGCCGTACACGCGCTTTCCGTCATGCTGATACGCCGGGCGCGGGTCTTGCGCGAGCAAGCCCATCACGGCGGGCAGATTCTGCTTGGGAACGTACTTTTTTAGCTTCTCCGGAAAATCCACCGTCAGGCGATGGCGTTCGGTCTGCTCGGTGAACCCGCCGACCGCGTCCGGCACGCTGTCCACATACGGCAGGTACGGCTTGATGTCCACAATTGGCGTGCCGTCCATCAAATCCGCGCCGGAGACGACGAGCGTGATGCGCCCGTTCTCCTCCTCCATGCGAATCAAGCGGACAACCGTCAGACCGATGCGGTTCGGGCGGAACGGCGAGCGCGTCGCGAACACGCCCAATCGGGTATTGCCGCCCAGCCGCGGCGGACGCACAGTCGGCCGCCAATCATCCTGCTGCGCGCGGTCGAACTCCCAGAGCAGCCACAGGTGGGAGTAATCCTCAATGCCGCGGAACGCCTCGCGGACGCTGTACTTTTCCGCCATCACGACGCGGGAAATCACCTCCGGCACAAGCCCCGACTGCCGCGGTACGCCGAATTTCTCCCGAAAGCCGTTTTCGATTCGTGCAATGATTTCCATCCAGATTCCTCCCCTTTTCCATATGGGATAAGTATAGCCCACCCGCGCCCTCCCGTCAAGGGGCGGAAGCAGAAAGGAATTTCTGTCAGTTTTGCATTTGGCAAGAGGATTTTTCTTGGTTGATGGAGAATTATATCATCCTTATGAAAGACTTTCGCTAACAAACCCGTTGCATGGGAGGCGACGGGCGAAGGCTTCCAGAGGGCGACCGCAGACTTCGTCTGTTCTCATAGCCCTCTGGAACTCGCGGTCAAGACCACTCAATTAGGAAAGACAAGTTTCAAACTTGATGTACCCAACATCCCGGCAGCAGAAAGCAGGCGTATCCACATTTCTGCTGTCCTGCCGCTCCCGCCGGGGCATGACCCGGCAAAAGCGCTTCACAAAACATGGTACTATTTCCAGATGAGAATGCGCCAGAACGGAAAAGGCGCAAGCAGATGGCGCAGGCGAATCTGGGAAGAGTGCAACATCAGGAGGGAATTACCTTGCTGTCCGAAAACATCAAGCAGGGCG
>OIRQ01000245.1_pt1 | contig 13871 bp, 6 predicted proteins | sample 1586271 | NCBI WGS metagenome assembly OIRQ01 (sample SAMN02674970, study PRJEB24791) | human gut metagenome, SKBSTL043 | isolation source: stool | host: Homo sapiens | place: USA | reverse complement strand
GTTTCAAATCTCCAGAATTACCACCATTTTCTGCAAAATATTTGCGGGCAAACTTAATTGGAATACGAACATAATCATCGCCCAAAAAGTCTTGCCAGTAGAAGTTCTGTCCCCCTACTCCATTATCATCCGGATTAGTAGCTGATTGAAGAGCATAATTACCATTACCATCATCACCACCTCCTGAAATAGGTTCATTCACAACATCCCATGCAGTTACAGAGCCTCCGCAAGCTTCCATCATGCCTTTTATCCAACGCTCAAGCTCGTTGGTGAGTACTTCTTTCTTTTCTTCAGGAGTCAAAGGAATACCCTCAGCTTTCTTTTGAATACCAAATTCAATATCATCAAAATAGTAAGTATTAGCCTCTTTAAACTTGGCTAAATTCCATGCTATTGTTTGGAAAGGCTGAACACCTTCATTAGTTACCATTTGTTCTGTAACCGTAAATTCCTTTTCAAATTTTTGCCATTGAGTAGTAAAATTAACCGAAACTCCTGCATCATAGAATATATACTCTCCCGGTTTCTTGTGTGTCTGAGAATCTGAACCGGCTGCTTTATCAGCCTTATACTTAAATGAAAGTTTACAAATATCACCTTCTTTTAAAACAGTATTTGCTTTAACAAAGAACTGAGTGCTATGATCTTCAGCTGGATTATCAGCAGACTTTACAATAAAAGCACGTCCTACGCCATCAGCACCTGTACCAGTTTCTCCTATCGGAGCAGCATATGGTCCACCTTTTCCATCTTCTGTTGCATAGAAACAAGAAACATCTTCACCTTCAGCATCACCATTAGTAATTATACTTTCAAACCAGACAGTAGAACCAGACTCTCCTAATTCTTCAACACCATAAGATAAGCCCATCCAACTTACTGTTGTCCAATGAGAAATATCATCTTCATCAAAAGAAGAATTTACCAAAAGATTAGCTTCAGAGCCATCAGCTTTTAGCACTACGTCATCAAAATACAAATCCCCTCCTAACTTACCGAAACAAAATCTTAATCGGTCTATAGAGCTTGTCGGTGTAAAAACAATCGTATTATCAATCCAGCCCTCACCAGAAGTACATTCAGGAAAACCATAATGGGTATTGGAACCATCTTTCATCCCCGGCCAAAAAGAAAATGCACCAGGATTAGATCCCTTTATCCGTAAAGTAAGAGTATATTGTTTACCTATTTCCAATACGTTATCTAAGTCATAATAGATCTCCCAGTCCCACACATTGTCTTTGGGCTCACCAGCTACAATATGCAACACCCGATTTACAGAAGAAGGATCAACAGGCTTAGGCTTATTAGCAATCAAACTATTCAGCCACTTATTATTCTGCTGTGAATGCCAGCAAAGTGTATGCCCATAAACTGTCAACCCAGAAGTTTTTGCCGCCTCTACAAACTTCGTTACTGTACCGAAATCCATACTTCCATCATCTGCCACAATGGATGCATACTTCATAGCATTACCTGCTACTACTTCATCAAAATTAGCAACAGCTACGCTACGAACCATTTCTCCTTTCAGAAAATCATTAGCTGCGACCCCTACTCCCAACTTAAAGTTAGGATGAGTACTACGGTCTATATATGTTTTCAATGCGTCATACGCATTAAGATACTCATATTGGGCTATGCTCTCTGGTTTCTCCGTCTTAAAATCGACGAATTTATCGTCGGCACAGGAGGCTGAAATAAACAACAAAGCCAAACCGAAATATTTATTTATGCTATTTTTCATAATCATATCTCCAAAATTTAATTAGCTTTATACTTGGGAGCAAATACCTCCAACTTATTAGTTCCGCGTGTTTGCAACACCAACGTATCTTTTGTAGCAATTTGTTTAAATCCGAAATCCACATCGTATTCGAGATAGATAGCATCCCGGTCCTTATTTCCCCAAGAATTTTTCTCTCCATCTTCTACAAACTTTCCAGAGCCTGTTGCCGAAACTCCTGTAGTTCCCGAAGTTATGGTACATTCGTTATCATCATTGAAAGTCAATAGCAAATCACAGTTCACTGTTGTACCATTAGTAGAAGTCGTACTAATAGGAAAAACAGCTGTGTTTAACGAACGGGTAGTAATACCACAAACTTCATCCTTTTCCACAGACTGAGCATGACGTTCAGAGGTTGTAACCGTTCCATTTTCTGTAATTTTGTCTATTCCACGACGCAAATAAGAAGCATGCCATGGGTTCATATATTTTACACAATAGAGAACATAATCCTTTGGCAACACACTCCAATAATCAGAATTAGTACGCACCGGTTTATCGCCTTCAATCAGAGGAGTGCCTGTTAAAATTCGGTCGGCACCAGTCTGTCCTTTCATCACCACAGGAATAACATAATTACATCCTAATGCTTTTTCATCAGCAAAAAATGCATCAGTGAGTTGTACCTCTACATTTCCCCAATGTTCACCATTGTAAGAGATTTTATCTCCAGCCAGTGTGTAATAGGTGGAAGGCATAGGCAATACCGGTGTCCCATCTTCAAAAAAGAGATTGTCGCAAAGTGTATTGTCCACAGCAATATCTATAGTAATATCTCTACCTCCGTATGCACCTCCCATCGTGGCATAAATGGCACACTTATGCTGACGGTCAAGAGAATTGTCTACTATTTCATCATTACCGAGCACTATTGTACGTATCGGATACTGATAGGCAAAATACACAGAGGTCCCCCCCTCATAATCGGGAAAAGATTTATCTGCATTCTCACATGAAGCAAAAGCAAATGTCAAGCCTCCTAAGGCCATTGTAGATAACAATTTATATAATTTCATTTCCATATTCTTTTTTGCATTTTATAATTATGAGATTACCATCCCTTATTTTGTTGCAGATTACTCCATTTCAACATCTCGCCATAAGGAATAGGGCCGTAGTACATATAATCTTTATAGTTTCTGTTTTCTACTTCAATCACCTTATAATTCAGACTCTCACCTGCTTTTTCTATCTGCATACCTTTAGCTTTCTCGTCCAAAGGCATTTTCCAACGGCGAATGTCCCAGAAACGTTTATTTTCAAAACAAAGTTCTATACGACGTTCGTTACGAATGAGCTGGGCCATTTTGTCTTTGTCCCCTTTGACACTTTCCAAATAAGCATCTCCATTATCAGTTCCCACTCCACCGCGGACACGAATTGCTTTTATCACATCATAGGCACTATAGGCATTACTACCCTTGCCTGTCGGTCCCCAAGCATCATTAGCAGCCTCGGCATAAGCAAGAAATATCTCCGTATAACGAATACGAACCGGAATATGATACTTAGCATTCAGCGAATTCGGGTTAGCGTTACAATCCTCACGTAACAACTTACGCATATAATAACCCGTACGTGTGGAGGTATTCAATTGATTCAAACCATTATCTTGTTTATTATCCTCATCAGGATAAAGACCTGTAATAATAGTCTTATCCTTAAATTCAGCACCATTAAACAAAATATATTTCTCCAAACGAGGGTCACGACCTGTGTAAGGAGCGTTTTCCGAATAACCGCTATTAGCCTTATCAGCGATAGGATAACCATTGGCCATAGGGAAAGCATCTACTAAGTTTTGGGTAGGATTGATACGTCCGCTACCATAAAATGTAGGTGGGAAATTATCTTTTTCCTGCTTTATTCCCATATCCCAATCTTCCGTTCCAATGCTTTTATTCCCTCTCCAAAGAATTTCAGCAGAAACTTCACCCGAACCTAAATTGTCAAGTTCTTCCGTATTCATATACCAAGTATGACCTTTAGGATCAAGCCCTGTTACACCGCCAATACGGTTCAACACTGCCGCTGCATAATTTGCAGCCGTTTCTGAAGTAACTTCTGAACCTTCTCTGTACGCAGGACTAGCAGCAAGTAACGCTACTTGCGCCTTAATAGCTTCAACAATTCTCATTGTAAGGCGACCGCGTTGATAAGTACCAAAAACAAGATTATAGTTTCCCAACTGAGCACCTATCTCTTTATATTTAGCAGGCACTTCAGCATCACTATCAATATTCTCATAATCTAGCGGTAATAATTCGGATGCCAATTCCAAATCTTCAAAAATCTGCTGTACACACTCACTGAAAGGAGCACGTGCTTGATTGAAATCAGAAGTAGTACTTTCCGGTTCAAGAAGCATTGGTACACCTAATAACTTACCATCTTCTGTCCAGCCGCCATGAGCCATTAGCAAATAGTAATAATTAAGTGCACGAAGTCCATAAGCTTCTCCACTGAGTTTATCAATAAACATCTTATTGGTCACCTCATTTTTTGCCCAACTCACCTGATCAACAATGCTCAAAAATGTATTCAGATATTGTATGGCGGCTTTACGAGCTTGCCACTGTTCCATAGGATTGTTGTTTGATGCCCATGAGCCAAGAGCCATTTTGGAATAATTACTTTCCTTATCATTGGTTACTGCATCATCTGTAGCAACATCACTTACACTAGTATTTTCGTATGGCAACATAGCATAACCATATCCCAATAGACCTACTGCATAATTGGGATCTGTAAGCATTTCCTCAACACCACGATTGTTCTCCTTAGCAGGTTCAAAAAGATCCTCACAAGCGGAAAATGTAGCTAGTAGAACTGTAGATAATATGATATTTCTTAGTTTCATTTGTTCTATTTTTTAATTAAAATACTGCTTTTACACCAATATTATAGAATCTGGTTTGCGGTGCACTCCCCACGTTCATCTCCATATGTTTGCGCTCTTTTGAGATTGTAAGCAGATTTGCTCCACTTACATAAGCAGAAAATTCACGAAGGAAAGTATTGCGCAATACCCGTTTAGGTAAATCATAGGTAATCTGTACTTTTGCCAAATCAAAACGATTGGTTTTATACAACCAATAGTCTGAAGAACGGAAGTTATTACTTGAACTTTTAGCTGATAAGCGTGGATAAGTTGCAGTAGCTGCTGTCTCTTCAGTCCAGCGATTACGAACGATAGCAGAATATTTATCATCTCCATCTACCCAATAGTAAGAATTATTTTTCATGCCATAAGCACCGAATCCTCCTGTACCCAATGCAAAAAACGTAAAGTTTTTCCACTTAGCCGTAAAGTTAATGCCGAGCGTGAAAGGCGATCCATACCATCCTCCTTTACCTAAATAAATTTCATCTTTCTCGTCAATTACATCATCTCCGTTCTGGTCTACATATTTTATATCACCAGGTCGAACTGTGCTACCCAGCTTTTGTTCCGGACTATTTTTTATCTCTTCCTCACTTTGAAATAATCCTGCACTTTGAAGTCCCCAAACGCCATCAACTGGTTTACCCTTACGATATCGATAAGCATCATCATAAATTTCATCACGTTTAGTTATTTTGGTATCATAATATGTTCCTGACACACCAAGTGACAAATCAAATTCCCCAAAATTCTTGTTAGCATTCACGCTAAAATCAAAACCCATACGGCGATTATTATTATAATTCATAACTGCCATGAACGATGCAGCCGGATAACCTGTATTAAGATGCGATGGGAAGAAAGTGGGCTGATTAATCAAATATCCTTCAGTAGAGTTAATGAAAAATGAAGCATCTGCTGTTATTAATCTATTCCACAGTGACGTCTTAAGGTTCGCTGAAAACTCTTTACGTTTTATGAATGAAAGGTCATTATTCTGCCCTCTAGTAGAAATAGTATACTTACCAGCCGGACCATCATACCATGAGTAGCCATCATTCTGCGTCCATACTGATTCATAAAGGTAAAATTCCTTATCTCCCATTACCAAATCAATATCCTGATTAAGAATGCTACCAGACACACTGAATAGCAAATCATCAACAACAGGAGAATCTTTCAAGAAGTTTTCCCCACTTAAACGCCAGCCCAATGTTAACGAAGGAGAAAGAGCCTGACGATGCCCTTTAGCTAGTTTAGCTGAATGAATCAACGCGGCACCAAAATCAGCATAATAACGCTGCTGATAGTTATAACCTAACTGCAATGCCAAATTAGCATTACTGATACGATGATATTGAGCAGAGATTGTTTGCTGATAGCCGTTAGCAATAAGCATAGCCGATACATTATGACACTTTTTAAATGTATTCTGATAATTGAATTGTCCGGAAAATGCAATCGTTTGCTCATCAAAACTTCCACCAACATTTTGGGTACCCGGTTTTTCATCATTTCCTTCTTTAGTCAGCGCTACAATAACATCTTTTCCACCGTAGTTAGCCCAAGTAGGGATGAACACTGCATAGTTATTATCAAAAGAGGTTGAATAAGAAGTTGCATAATCTACTGCAAACATTGCATTAAAAGAAAGACCTTTCAGCACTTTGTCCAAATTAATATTTACCCCTGTATCAAATTGAAATTGACGACTTGTCCATTTACTACTTCCTGCTGCATAACTATCAGCAAATGCATTTGTAGAATTTGCTTGACTACCGGATAAGAAATACTTACCATCAATAATATTGGAAGTAGTACTTAACAGTTCCCATACAGCTGAAGCATTAGGATCAATCATGTCTAAAGGAATAAGTGGAGCTGCATTTTGCGGAAAGTTAGGACGTACTGTTGCTGCAGCATTCCAATAGTCCCCCTTCGCATTTTTCGAATTATAAAATGTAGCATTCGCATTAATATAAGCACTTATAAAACTATTGATATCCACATCCACATTACCACGTACGTTGAAACGGTCCGTCATATTATTCTTAGCTTCACCAAAATCAAGAAAATCGCCATTACGATAATAGCTCACATTGCTGTAGAAACGCGCGCGTTTTCCACCACCAGTAATTTCAGCCGTTACTTCCGAACGATTATACGCCTTCTTTACATAATCCGAAGAATAATAATTGATATTAGGATAACGATAAGGATTCAATCCAGAACCATGATTATAGATTTGCTCTGCTGTATAAAGAGGCTTTGCAGTAGGATCATCATTCAAAAGAGCTTCATTATAAAGGGTCATATATTCGGCAGAACCCAAATATTCAGGATATGCCTTAGCCACATGAAATCCTGTATTAGCTCTAACACTAACATTTAACCCCTCTACATTACCACGTTTAGTAGTAATCACAATCGCACCTTTAGCAGCTTTACTACCGTAGAGAACCACAGCTTGTGCACCTTTCAGAAAGGAAATCTGGGCTATCTCAGAAGGCATTACATTATCTGCGTCACGAGGCACACCATCAACTAAAACTAAGTAACCAGCATTATCGCCATCCATTCCCCACAGCGAATTACCATTCCAACCACCGACATAGCCTTGCATATTATCTAAACTATAGGTGTTATAATTTTTTTTCGTAAGTTTCTCTACATTAACAACAGAGACACCACCCAAAAGGTCTTTTTGGGATACCTTACGAAAAGCTACCTGTACCATTTGGTCTTTTTTGTTTGCCAATGAATCGGTTTCATTCCAATCTGCAACCTGAGCACTGGCAAGCACCGAAGAAGTGGCCAGCATAGCACAGAGAATGAATCTTGCTTGTATATATTTCATTGTTTATTCATTTATTGTTAAACATACTTTGTAGCTTTCCACGATTACCAACCGGGATTCTGTCCGAATTCAGGATAAAGATACACATCGTCATCGGGCAAGGGGAACCAATAATGCTTCGTACCAAACACACGCTTTACAATCAATTCATGACGATAGTTTGCAACTTCTGCATTCGCAGGATCGTTTGTCTTATAAAATTCAGGGCTTTCTACGCGATCGAATTCTACAGAATATTTCTCTGTATAAGGAGCTTCTGTAAGTAACAACCAACGCTGAAGATCATTGAAACGAAAACCTTCCATAGATAGTTCCACAGCACGTTCACGACGTATTTCATCCATAAACTTCTTATTATCTGCTATATAAGAAGTATGAACGCCTTTTGCACCACAGCGAGTGCGAATCTTATTAATTGCATCAAGAGCGGTTAGTGAACAGTTCTCCGATTTGAAAGATGCACCACCGACAGCAGCACAACTTTCAGCGTACATTAAATAAATATCCGCCAAACGCATATACGGTAAATAAGTATGTAAGTTACTACCCCAATCATATTCCTTATCACCCTCATTACAAGTATGAGGAACAAGTTTCTGGAAGAAATAACCTGTACGACTACCGAGATCTGCAGAACGCATATCTGCACCAGTAGAAAGATCACAATAAGCATAAGGTTTTTGCGCATCAGATAATTTATCCTCAGCCAAAACAAAGTGGAAGCCATCAAATACAATATCATGATAAAAACGCGGATCTCTATCCTTAAACGGGTATCTCTCATCAAATCCAGAGTTCGGGTCATCAATAGGAAGCCCATTTGCCATACCATACATTTCCACAAGATTAGCAGTAGGCAAATGAATAATCTTATCATGAGAAACAAGCCCTGCGACCTTCGGTCCCCATATTTTCGTCATATTCCAATTACTGTTATTAGCATTACCATCACTACCAGAAGGACCACGGAATATAGCCTCAACTGAACCGGGCATCAACCAGCCTTGGCGACGGGTATAAAAAATATCGGAATAGCAAGTCTTAGCGTCACTTGCCTTCTCATGGTTATAAACATTCTTATACTTAAACTCAGCAAGCGCATATTGAGTCTGTCCTCCCTCTACCAAAGTAAGTAACTCACCGAATGCTTGTGCTGCTTTTTTACAATATTCTTCATCATAATTGTAAGCATTAGCGCCTCCAAGTTGTGCACCATTCTTCATTAAAGGGCTTCCTGCCCACAAATAGTTTTTACCAAGATATCCTAATGCCATGATTTTATTAACACGCAACTGATTCTTGCCTTCCGTAGCTTTACCGATAGACGTCTTGTCCCAATCAATAGGAAGCAAATCAGCAGCACGACGAAAATCAGCAGCAGCTTTATCAGCACATTCCTGATAACTCAGGCGAGGTAAATTCAGTTCTTGTGTAGCATCAAGAACCTGATCAACATAAGGCAGACCACCCCAATAAGTCATCAATTCGAAATGCCACCATGCACGGAAAAAATAAAGTTGACCGGCAATCATGTCTTTTTCCTCTTGCGTACCTACCATTTTATCCAAATTAGCAAGACCTACATTAGCTTTACGAATGCAATACCAAGAGTGTGGCCACAAAGAATGGTCAAACGCATTGGTAGAAGCAGGATTACTAGAATCCCTGTATAACCAACACTGACCATTGCTTTGCCAAGCCCGGAAATTACCTAAATCGGCTTGATGCGTCATATGTCCATCCCCCATAGAATTGAAAAGTTCATCATCACCCCAATTCCAAGATGTACAATAATTACACTTTTCTTTATCAGGTATGCAATTGTATATTTCTTCTATGAACCCTTGAAAATTACGAAAGTTCTTGAACGCATCTTCTTCAGATACCGTCGATTCTGGACTCTTGTCCAAATAATCTTCGCAAGATGTCATGCAGAATCCTACTGAAAAAGACAAAAGACCTGCATAAAACAGAGTTTTATATGTATTATATTTCATCTTGTACATTATTATAATGTGAATTTAATACCAAAGTTATAACGTTTCACCGTAGGATAAGCACCTAAATAACCAGCTCCTGAAAGATTTGCCTCGCGGTCATCGGGCATACGTGTCCATAACCAAAGATTATTACCATTGACATAAATCTTTAAACTGCCTAATCCAAGTTTTTTGATCCATCCTTTATTCCAAGTATAAGCTAATTCAACATTTTTTAGACGAATATAGGAGCCGTCATATAAGAATTGAGTTCCATCATTGTAACTTGGTGTAGAATTCCAACGAGGTACAACTACATCTGCATTGGGAGTAGCTTTTGACCACCATGTACCATTATCAAATACAGTATTTAATTTACTGCCAAAACTATTAAGGGCAACATCACGAGTTACATTAGTTACACCGTAGAATTGTGCAAATGCACTGAATCCTTTCCACTCAAATCCCACTGTTGCATTAAACGTATTCTCTGGCGAATTTGTATAACCATAAGGTGCTTGGTCTTTGTTATCTACAATACCATCACCATTGAAATCGACAATGTAATAATCTCCTACTAATTTTTGAGAATCATTGGCATCATGAGCTGGAGCGCCAAACAATTGGTCATAACTCTGAATAAAACCTGCATCAATATAAGAAGTATATTGATTTACACTATGCCCAGCAGATTTTTGATATGCAGGACGCAAAGCCTGGTCATCTTTCACTAAAACCTTATTTCTAGCATGAGTCATACTGAAGTTTCCCCAAAGACGTAAATCATTAGCAAATGTCTTGTTGATACGTAGCTCCAGTTCATATCCGCTTGTACGAATCTTACCTTTATTAACAGATGGAGGTGTTCCACCAAAATAAGAAGGAATAGAACGATCACCACCATAAACAAAAATATTAGAACGTACATCTCGGAAAAATTCCACACTACCAGCAAACAAGCCTTCAAGAAATGAATAGTCTATACCTACATTCAACTTTTTCACAACTTCCCATTGAATATCTTTATTTCCAATAGCAGACTCGCGATACCATGTATAAATACTTTGCGTCTGATTAAGGTCCATCGTAGTATGTCCGCCATAAGCCCACTGATTCATATAGAGCCAGCGACGACTAGAATCAAAAGGATCGGGTCCCAATTGGTCAGAACCAATTTCACCATAAGAAGCACGTACTTTCAACATATCTACAATTTTCTTTTCCCGGAAGAATTTCATGAAAGGTTCTTCACTGATCATCCAACCAATAGCTCCGGAATTGAAAAAAGCGAAACGATTTTCCGGACTGAATTTCTCAGAACCGTTATATGCACCGTTATACTCAATAAAATAACGATCAGCGTAATTATAAGTAGTACGGAATGCCCAATCTTCACGATAGGTAGGCATCACGCTTCCCCTTGCATTTTCCTGACGGCTGAACAACCCCATGGCTGTCACATTATGTTTCCCAAAACTACGTACCCAATTCAATTGTGCTTGATAATAAAGGTTACGAACTGTCTGGCTGTTATCTACAGCACCAGGAGAAGTACTCCAATTTACTCCTTGAGTCCAATCGAAACCATTATTGGTATCATAGGATTGTTCATACCGTTCCTGACCTGTATCTGGATCTATCCACTTATGTTGTGCACTATTATACAAATCATTGATACCACGATTGTTTTCAACAAAAACATTATCCCAAGAAACAGTAGCCCGAGCTGAAAGTCCTTTGGTTATAAACTTTAAATCTTGTTCCAATGTAAAATCTGTATTAATACGAGTTGTTGTTACCTGCATCGTACCCCCTAAAGAAATATTTTCCGCTGAGTTAGTTGTATTGGACACAAGTGGATACATACCCCAACTACCATCAGAATATTGCGGTAGAAACACATCTGGAGCAATATTGTATGCACCTGACCATTGCTGACCAATTTGCCATTCAGAATTTCCTGTATTGCTCCATGGAGCCTTACGAATGGCATTAGAGCCTGCCAAATTCACTTTTAATACAGTAGTTTTTGTAATATTAAAATCTAAATTACTGCGCACATTGATACGGTCATATCCATAACCAGAGTTATAACCACGCCCGTTATCATAAGTTCTAAAAAGGTCTCCTTCATGCACATAATCGGCAGAAGCAAAATATTTTACAAATTTCGTACCACCACTAATATTTATATTAGCATTATAAGACATTGTATTATCTTTAAACAAAGCTTTTTGCCAATCAACGTTAGGATAACGTTCTCTCTGTTCAATAGTAGTCTGATTACGATAGTTTTCAATAAAAGATTGAGGACGAATATATTCCCATGAATCAGGTCGCAAAGCCAACTCATGTTCAATAGCCGTATTACGGAACATCAATGCATCATAGGAGTCATACTTATTAGGCAATTTTGAAGGAGATTTCAAAGTAGCATTAAAACCTACATCTATTTTCGCACTACCCTCCGTACCACGTTTCGTTGTTACAAGAATTACACCATTAGCACCTTTTACACCATAGACTGCAGTCGCTGAAGCATCTTTCAATACAGAAATAGATTGTACAGAACTAATATCTACAGAACTCATAGGACGCTCAATACCATCCACTAATACCAATGGATCTTCATTGTTATTCCATGAGCTTGCACCACGAATAGTTATTTTCGGCTCTTCTTCGCCAGGCATACCCGTACCTTGAGTAGTAACAACCCCCGGTAAGTTACCTGTCAAAGCAGCTCCTATGTCTGAAACACCAGCTGCCCGTTCCAAAACTTTACCTGTCGTTTGGGTTATAGCACCAACTACCGATGCTTTCTTTTGCTGACCATACCCGACTACCACCACCTCTTCTAACTGTTGAGAATCATCTTCCAAAGTTATTTTGATCAAACCTTTTGAAGTCGCTTTTACTTCTTTGGTCTTCATTCCCACAAATGAAACAATAAGAGTAGGGTTTTCATTGGGCACAGTCAACATAAAATTACCATCTATATCTGAAATCGTACCTATTGAATTATTACCTTTTAATACCACTGAGGCACCAATGACCGTCTCACCATTATTGTCAAAAACAGTTCCCCTTACCGTTATCCCACTTTGTGCCGATGCCATCAGGCAACAGAACAGCATGAGTAAAAAGAGGTAAGGAATCTTTTGATTTTTTTTTACTACATTTTTCATTACCATTAGTTTAAGATGTTAATTAACTACATTGTTCTCTAATCATCAGTCATTCTTTAATAGCCTTAGCTATCATCATACATACATTTCATTTTTATTAGTATAAGATTAATAAACGCTAACAGTTAACATGATTGATTTCACCGCGTAAATATATTTTAAATATATAAAAAAATAATTGTGAAAGTGTTCCACATATCCATACAAACGTTACATAGGATTTGTTGCATGTAACAGAAGTTGTCCTTCATGTTACATGCAACAATAAAAGATCATTTACAAGTGGCGTACAGTCCTATCACGCTACCTGTAAATCCACCAGCCGTAGTTGTGGAAAGATAGCTTGCATCAACGTCTTTACAGAGCAATGTCCAATCTTTTTCTCCTTTCAAGGAATAATAAAAATTATAATGAGTACCTTGAGATATAACTTTCAAATAAATCTCTTTTGTGTTTCCAGAAATAGTATCAGAAGCCAATATCTGTTCAGACTCTCCAATTCGTTTCAGGAAAACGATTATTTTCTTCATGGGGGAAAATCCTCCTCTTTTTGTTTGATCAATGAAAAAGAAATGACGGCCGCTCGTTCCGCGTAGCACAGCGCAGTGCTTCATTCAGAAACGGCATTATTTTGCGGATTCTTCCGGCGCAAAATGGATCAGCATAGAGCCAAAATAGTCCATATCGCAGCCTTTTTCCGTGGGCACGATGTACAGCGCCTGTGTGTAATAGTTGATGACAATGCCGTCGACCTCACCCGCTTCCGTGGGCGCTTTGCCAAAGACCCATGTGAGACCGGGAATATCCGCGCCTGCTATGACCAATTTGACGGTGCTGTCCTCATGGAAGAGAAGGGAATACTCATAATTGCCCAGCTGCGCGGCGGTCATGTTGTAGCCGCTTACATCCGCGTCGGTCATGACGTACTTCTTTTCCAGCATAATCTCGGCGCCGACGGCGGGTTCGGGCGTGACGGCGGGATTGAATTCCGCAGTTGGTTCAGCGGCCGCTTCGGGGGCATCGCCGGTACGCTCGTACCACAGCGTGAGGTCGCTCATTTCAAGGCTGAGCGTTCCATCCTCGCGCAGCGTGACGGCAGCCTCGCCGTTCAGGATGGAGATGAGCAGCGTGAAATTGTCCATGCGGCAGGACAGACCGTCCAGCGTCGTACCAT